>Ga0268261_10003054_pt1 | contig 12172 bp, 5 predicted proteins | sample TergutNc150P1_FD_190353 | JGI IMG/M metagenome (GOLD analysis project Ga0268261, IMG submission 190353) | Nasutitermes corniger P1 segment gut microbial community from laboratory colony in Florida, USA - Nc150 P1 (SPAdes) (version 2) | ecosystem: Host-associated > Arthropoda: Insects > Digestive... | reverse complement strand
CTTCTATTCTCATCTTCTTATATGCTTCTTGGCTTGCTCTTGTGTTTTGTTGGAGCCATTTGGATCTTGCTTCATTTTTCTTTTTTATGTGCTGTCTACACTCTTCATCCCACCATTCATTTCTTGGGGTTCTGCTCTGTATTTGTACAACTTATGTTTTGACTTATTGGTGCATATTTGGTGCGAGCAAGTTGGCTTTTAAGATTAATGCATATGGCTTGAATTTGGAGCATAAGTAATTTGCATCTTGGCTGGGTATCTAGCTATTGCAACTGATAAGTTTATGATTTTCCTCATTCACTCTAGGCCACTGCTGGGGTAGTGCCTCAGGTAGATGATAGCGTTCTTCCATGTCTTTTCCGGTCACCTTCATCGTACAGATACTACTATTCAATGCTATATTGTCTGAGATATTAGCAGTACCATACAATAAACCATAGATCAACTGACTCATTGCAGACTCTCACCCTGAATGTGGAAGTCTTCAAAACATTTTAGTGCATGTACAAGCCATGTTAATTTTCAGAATTTGTAATCGTCAAAGAGTTGATCTGCATAACAATATCATTAAAGGCTTCAAGACTTAAAGCTGCTATATTCTGATTACTTGATACAGATTTTGTAAGGTTATTTATTGTGCATATGATATAAAATAAATGTTCTTAAAACTCATCTTTTACATATTGGCTGTGTTTAGTTTTGTAATGCTACTTTTTGTGTGAAATTCTATGAAACACACCATCCGTCAGCCAAACTGTTCTCCTTTACTTCCACCACCCTTGCAAATTCTCTGCCACTCACATTACATACTTTGGCCATTTATCCCATACTTAATTGAATGTAGTACTGCATATATGGGTCAGTCATTTGATGAGAAAATGTGCAACATGCAACTGACCTTATGCATTATCTGTGCTCTGTGCATGGCCAGGCACTGTACTTTGTCAGTTCAATTAATATGACCAAAGTGCACTTGCTTTTCTTCATGAAAAGACCAGACCATATAAGGGTAGGAGGTACCATTTGTCACATTAGTGATAATTGCATGAGAGCAAAGAGTAGGACACGTTTTTCAGGAATACATAGACGTACGTCCTGGTGGAGTCTTTCGCACTGAAAAGTAATCACCCACTTTCTTATTAAGCTTGTCCAAGATTACATAAATTTTCTTGCACACATTTCCAAGTTTGCCTACCCCCTTCTTATCTCAAAATCTAAGTACTGGCACCTTTCTCCTTTAGGAAAAATGCTGTGGTAAGACATAAAAAACTCCATTCGAGAATTCATGCTGCTGCCATGGTTCCAAAATGACAGTAAACAAGTACAAACCTACACTGCATAACATCCCTGAAGAATGAAGGGCTCAAATACAAGATTTATCAGTTTTGTGTGAAGAGTTTCCTTTTCATTAATATTATTCTTTTGTAAGAGACGTGAGTGCAATCTTGAAACTGCCTGTGGTGTACAAATCCACCCGAACTACATTTTAATGCCTTGTACCAAATACAATATTTGCACTGGATCATAGTTGGTATTTTTTTGGTTGCCGTCCAATTGACAGTGGTCTTTGATCATGATAAATCGTTTTTATGGATTGTTACAAAAATAAATTATACAACCCAATGCAAAATTGAAGTTCTCCTTATCTTATGGTCTGACAAAAAGAATGAGATTCGCAAAGATATGTGTGAGAGAGAGAGAGAGACAGCGAGAGAGATTTCCATAGTATAGTGTAGGAGCCATACGTACTTGTAAAACTGCTGTTTCTTATTCCGACCTCTAAAAAGTTTATTTCTTATCCATTATATGGATCTGATGTATAGAACAGGCTTACCAGGTGCCCGGTTTTTAATTGCACGGTTCGGTATTTGATCTCCTGTCTGGGAAATAAATTTAGAAAAACGCTATACGTAAGTGTATATTACGTACTTTTCTTTCGCCAAGTTGTCATGAAATATGCCCGGTATTTTTTTGAAACCGTTTGGCAACCCTAGTACAGTGTTGTGTAATCAAGCATAGTTACAGGTGGTGTAACTCAGAGGAGTTAACAATCCAAGTTCTTAAAAAAATTGCATTCCCAAAATGGAAAGTGTAAATTGTGTACGAACATGCCGTGAAAAGCCCTCGCCAGCTGTTCTCGCAAATTTGTTAATTTCATTCCCACACAATGCGACACCGACCTGTAAGACAACGTATTAACCTCATTGTGGGAGGCTGTACTGGGGCAATGCAACGTTTGTAGCGTATTCAATTTCAGATACAGGAATCGTGAAAAGATTACGATCACCTTCCAAACATACCTCATTATCTTGCCATTTACGTGGCGATTTACAGTCAACTGGTCAACAGTCAACGCCATCTGTAGTCATTACTCGGAACTCGTGCACAAAAATAATAACAAAAATGGATTTCATCCATGTGATGTCTGGAGACATAATTCGCAGATATATTTGTGTCTCTTGAACACCTTTAAGCAGTTTAAGTGATGTAATATAAGTGTGTACTGTTGGAACAAATAGCTGTTCTGATAAACTGAAACAATGGAATGAAATGGATTGTTTCGCAACCAAGGTCCAGGTGATTGAACTCTTGTAGGTCCAGGTCATTATACGACCAGGCTTCTTCCGAAGTGTCTTAATGAAATAAAACGAATGTAATTTATGCTGTTTAGAAAAGTTATTTTATGTAAGGCATAAATTCTGTACAAAGTATCTGAAATGCAAAACATATTATGCTTCGTTATTTCATTACTGCCATACATTTCGTGAAGAACCATGATGGGTATGGAGAAGAATAATTTTGGTCATGTGGATTTAAAATTTAAAATATTCATACTTCATAAAAAGAAAGTTGCAGAAATGTGAGAACAAAAAATGTAAAAGTTTTTAGAACTAAAAATGGCTTCACCTGGTGTGACAGTTTGTGTGTAAGTAACGAATATACATTCAATGTAATGTGCTGAACAAAGAATGGGAAGCACTCGATGTGTGCTGGAACACAAAAACATTACTTATTTATCTGTTAATTGTAGACGCTGTATTTGTCAGCTCTTAGAGCTCTAATTTTTTGAACAAAATAAGGTTTTGTGGCAAATGTGAACAATGTAAGACTGCATTTCCTGAATGTGTAAAGAACTAGCGTAAAACCTTTATGTCAGTTGTTTTCAACATGTTTTTACATGCTGTGATAGAGCATATGAATGTAAACTACTTACTTGCAGAGCAGTCACATGTATTTGGTTGAGGAAGGGCATTTTGTTTGGAAGAAACTGCATGGATATTTAAACAAATACTGTTTAGCCAAACTGCTTTAGCCAAACAGTATTTGCATTTAAAGTAAGTAAAAATTTTTATTTATTGGAGAGAGGAGTTTTGGGGTATAATTCATTGATGGACAATTGAATGACTGTTGCACTAGAGACACTGTGGACTTTGGTGAATGTATGCTTCTGCATTTGACCTGAGACCTCAACCTGGAGAGATGGTGGTGAGCCGAAGTGATGTTAAAAGAAGGCGTAAGGAGGGGAATGCCCCAGAGGAATCCATACAAGGAAGCCCTAAGAGGTATAAAGTTTGTGATACAGTATTATATTTTTTTTCTGCAATTTTTTTTCTGTATTATGTACATTGTCTCTAGGCAGTATTTTTAATTCATGAAGCAGTCTGTGTTTACTTCTGTTTCATTGTTTGGCAGGCCAAGAATGCTTGTACCAGATCAAGATTAGAAACATTTACTTCCTGAATACATGTTTGCATTGTTATATAAATGCCAATAAGCTTGGCATTTTTAATACAGTGTTGATGTTCTGAAAGTGGCATGTTATTTTCTACACCCAGTGATCAGAAAATAAATCTGTCAGCAGATATTGCCAGAAAAGCCATAAATGCATGTTAGATTTGAGGTTACCACTGTTGTGAAAAATTAAGCTGTAATCTTCCAAGTTATGACACTGTGTAATCTCTTAAGTAGTTAACTAGTGTTCTGAAAGAATCTGCTGCCTCTTCCTTGAGGATAGGATTGACACGCTGGATGTAAGCAGGTTGTAAAGAAAGGGTGAAAAGATGTAGGTCTGTCACTGTTTCATTGCTGGGCAGGTTATGATAGCAAGAAACATGGTGAAGATTTGAACCATGTACTTCCCAAATACAGGTCTAGAGTGTTATCAAAGTGCCAGTAAGCGTGGCATCTTTAATGTAGTGTTGATGGTAAGAAGACCATCCACACTGGTTGTGGGGCCCATCCATCCTCCTGCTCAATGGTTTCCATGGGGCTCCAATCTCAGGATAAAGTGGCCAAGGCATGAACTGATGATTTGTCTCCATCAAGTGCTGAGGTTAAGGATATTTTGTGCCATACCTCCACTCTCTCATATGCCGTCATAAGATGCTGCTTAGTTATGCCCAGAGATGACTTTGCATTAATGTCAGTTGTGTTGTGACCACTGTTCAGAAAAATAAATCTGCCAAGTTGAGACCACAAGTAAGACAGTAAATATATTTGAGATTTGTAGTTATCACAGTGGTGAAAATTTAAGGCATGGTCTGGAGCAATGGCATGGTGTGGTATGTGATATTTTATGATGTTACCAGCATTTGTGAGCTGCCTTCTGAGCTATGGCATGGTATAGCCTGTAGTATTATAGGATGTTACCAGTGTTTTTGAGGAACCTTCTGAACTGGAAATGGTGTAGTGTATAGTGTTATAGGATGTTACCAGCATTTGGGAGGAGCATTCAGTGTCCTTCTTAAGAATGGAAGTGAGTTAAGATGGGATGTAGACAGGTTATAAAGGAAGGAATTGAACAGTCTGAGCCAGGGAAGAGGACGTAAAGCCCTGCCTAGGCCAATGGGAATGGGGAACAGGAAAAGTCTTAGTAGGAGTATCTATAAAGGAAGGCTCTGAAGATGCTGACATAAAGAAAGGTGTTACAGGGACCATTACAAGGAAGACCTAGCATTTATAAGGACATCAATTTAAAAATAGATTACAATTCTGTATTGAGAAAATATGTACTTCCCATGTGAGATCTGAGATTCCTACAACACTGACTATAGACATTGTGATCTTCTGGGATGTGATGCTATATAGCCTAGGAGAACTGAACTGTCATTTCAGATGAGCTAGCTGTTTCCATCATCAGGGTAGATGAGTGGTTTTAAATTTTACCACGTTTTTTCAGAAGATCCTGTGGCCCTTTCCAGGGCCATTAAATATAAAGTTATTTTCAGTAAATATAAAGTTTACCCTGCCCACAGTATGAAGATGTGTGGGGAAATGGAAGTATAGCTCCACTTATTCTTAACCTTTACACTAGATGGAGGTGAGTGTTCAGTTTCATACCTCAGCTACATAACCCTGGAAAGTGTCCCTGGTACCCAGTGAATAGGGACCTTTAAATGAGCATTGTTTTCATGTATGAACACACATAAAAAATCACCCTTAGATATTCATTTTATATATTTAAAAAACAAGGACATTTGTTGAACTGCGTTGTATTTTTGAGACAAGCTGCATAATCTCTGTTTTATTTTCCATAAAATGCCATTTTTATCATAATTTTATCTTTTTCTGTTCAAATAATACATTTTTCATAAATCTTACGCTAAAATTTAAATAGCATCCCAGTCATTTAAAGGTTAAACATATAAAACTACAATATATAAAATAAAATAAATAAAAAATATAAAATAAATCTACCTTAGTGATAAGGCCGCAGGTTCCTCCGAAATGTTAGTACACTGACGCAGACTACATGGGTCGCATTGCAGAAGGCAGTGATCTTCATTTTGTCTCTTATTTTGTTTACATGTTACTTTGCATGGATTGACATTTCTGTCACCATGGTCAAGGGTCTTTCTTGAAAATAAGTAGTTGCTGAGGTGTTAAAGGCATTAACTGTTTTCACAGAACATAAAGATTCCTTACCATGGTCACAGAAGTTCACCATTGGACCCTGTATTGAGCCAATGGAATCGACTCTGTACCTTATAATTATGATTGGCCAGGCATCCTTATAACTACAATGGAAACAGAATTTAAGGTGTGGGGAAAAATTAAAATATATGTATTGGGAAGAGGTTGCTCAGCGTGGCATCAAGTGACAGAGTTTTTGTGCTTGCGGCTGTGATACTTTGCCACAACGGTGGGAAATTATTGAACATCAGACTAAGAATAATTTATTATTGATAGACACTGAGTAAAAGGGATCAAACTTTGAAAACTCTGGAAGGTTATATTGTGTATAATGCACAACCATTTTCAGTATTGTGTGAATGCCAGGTCAGGAAATTTAAGTTTCTTTCTGAACTCTGTGTGGTAGTACTCATTGTAGACTGGGGTGGCCAGTGTCATTTCTTTGCAGTTTATCCATGATACTTGCTTGAACCAGCATTTGGCTTACATTACAGCAGCCATCATTATTTCATTGAATATGACTAATTGTTTTCTAGTTGAAACACTGGAATGTTTAAAGTACTGGTCAGTGTAAATTAATAAGTAGGTGCAGCAAATGTGCATGAGGTTTTTTACCTTTCATTTTATTTTGTGTAAGTTATGCTGAGTTAAATAGTGACATCTTTATTGCATTTAGTGCTCCAGCTTGTGTGCTGACTGATTAGTAAAACTTTGTCCATAGTGTCACATTATTAGTGGCAAGTGTGTGATCATATTTATGAAATCCTGGTTTGCCAGCAAAGGACTCTTAAATAAAATAGTTTCAGAAGTTAGAAACTTTTAAACTTTACATTAATACATAGACCATCTCTTTATTTGCATCTTACTAACTACCTGTTTGTAGAGTCTGATAGTGGCCACTATTGGGCTTCTGTCAAGTAAGAAAATTGATCTCTATTGTATGAGCCCATTGGAGGATCTGCCCTTGCTGAAAAATGTGATTAAACCCACTGTACTTATACTACAGTAGCTGCTGAAAGTAGTGGTGCACATCTCACACATGTAGCAAATTCTGTGACTTGTCACATAGTGTACCTGTGCTTTCCACAGTTGCAGCCTGCATGTCGATCTGTAAAGCCTCTGAAATGCATAGATTATTTCTGTAAAGTATCCATTTTAAGTTTGCCTACACATCATAATGACTTGCAGATCTAGGGAACATGACAGCCAAAGTCCATCACATATTGTTTGTTCACTAAAAATAGTCAGTTGTGCCTTTATTGAATTTTTTATGGTGTGTGCTGGTATATTTTCCTACAGAAAACATAAACAGCTGTTTCCTTCTTTGGTTGTCTCAAAATTTTGTTCACATATCATTCTGAATTAAGGGTGTCAAAAAAGAATATAGGATGTTTTGACTTTTTTGACTAGTTCAAGTGCTGTTGGTATGTCTCAGTGAGTTTTTAGTGTCATGCTTTTGTATACACATCTGCATCCAGGGAAGTATTATTTATTATTGATCCTAAGCACAATTCTGGCTTACAACTTTCCACCAGTATATTTCACGTGTTTGCAGTTGAAAGTCTGTGTGGAGTCAGGGGCACTTGTGCTTGCCACTTGTTGGCAAATTTTATCATGTAGCTCAGCAGCAAAACTGATTGCTCGAATGAAGCATTCTCTTGATGGAGTAATACACTGGGTCATGCTCCAGGTATGCTTTGCACTGAATCCTAAAGAAACTCACCCAAACAGGGAAGGAGCTGTTGGACAATTTTCGTATTGTTGTCCTGCCACATATTATTTAAGGCCCCTACATTACCTTGCTGGGACATAGACCACATTGCAATACTTCCTCTGTGTAACCACCCTAAGGTATGTATGTCTTCAGAGGTACACTGTGTTCTCAGAAATTCTGTCACAGTACCCAGGACACACAGTCATTTTCACAGACAGTTCTGTGACAAATGAAAGAACCACTGGAAAGATAGTATTAGATAGTATTACAGTATGAAAATTGATCTTCAAGAAATAGCATGGAAGGGCTTGGACTGGGTTTATCTGGTTCAGGTAGGGACAAGTGGTGGGCTCTTTTGAATGAACCTTCAGGTTTCACAAAGTAGTGGGAATTTCTTGGCTAACTGTTGAACTCTTAGCTTTTGAAGGCAACGTACCTTTCGTAGAGTTAGGTTTTCGGTTGTTGGTTGGGTTGGGTTGGTTAATTTAGTTTAGTTTAATTAGTTTTGTTAGGATCTCTGATATGTGGATATGCATTTGTTCTAATTGAGTGTTTATTAGTTTTAACTGGATCCTTTCAGTTCAGTATTTACTGCAGAGCTACGTGCCATCTGTGAAGTATTTTAGGCAGTGGACAGCCTTCTGTTAGGACAGTTTCTACTCTGTACAGAGTCCATGAGCACAATCTAAGGCGTGCAGTCCCTAGATTTGTCCTGCTTATGTTCCAGATGTGGTTAGAAGTTAGTCTTTTTAAGTGGGGTTTTAATATATTCTCATTTAGGACACAGAGTCATATAGGTAAAGCTGCAGCAAGGCAGCTGATGCTGCTGCCAGAAATGCCACTGTCTGAAGCATAATTATACCTTTTATTTTTATAAATACAAGGTATATACATTTTTTAAACCTAGAATTCTCTGTGTTAAATGGAAGCTTTTGAAACTGAAAATGTTCAGTTTTATTGGGCTTCCATTGTAAATAGTTTCTGTTGGCTCTGATTTACAAGTTCTGCTAGAATACATGTGTGACAAAATGAATCCAAGATATTAAAGTAAATTACTAGCCAGTGAAAGTTTAGAAGCATTGTAACCAAATCTGATTGCAGTTCAGAGGGAAAACTAAGTTTTGGATCAAATCTAAAATTTGAGGTTCAGTGCCCTTGTTACCATGGGTCATGTAAGTTTTAAAAAGTACATAAAACCAGCAGTGTGTTGTTTTTCAGAACAAAGGTCCATGCTCAACGGAAGTTTGCGCAAGGATCTTCCAACATGAGCAGCCCTGCTCTGACTCCAGTTAAAGATAAAGATAAGGCAAAAACCAATGGTGTGGTGTTGTCACCAGAACTTATACCTACTAAGAGGCCAAAAACGGAAGATTTTCTGACATTTCTCTGTTTCCGAGGTAGGTAATAACCATCATGTATTAAATTTTTAATGTTTTGTAATTAGCAGTGCAGAATCTTAGCCACAAGACCTATATTCTTTGTTAAAGTTGAAGAGTAACCTTTGAAATCAGTGGGAATGTTAATCTTTTATTGCCCAGCATATGCTATCTAAGTGTTCACTTAGACATTGTACATTATAATCAAACTTAACAAGACTACATTCATACAATCAGACTGAAGAAAGGCAGTAGATGCTATAATACAAATTTTATATTATATTGTATTGCAATTTATATGATCATTCTGAACACACTCTTGTTAATAGTAATTTTAACTCTTCAAGTTTTAAGTAATATTCATACTGTGTAATTTTAACTTGCTACTGTGTACTTTATGTGCTCAAGCTAAATTTCATAATATGGTACAGATGTTTTACACATCTCCTTTATCTGTTTTCTTGCTAGTGATGGCCCAGGAAAGGCCAGAACATGTAGGAGATAATAATATGTAATGGTAATAAATACAAAATGACTGTAAGTGCATTTGTTGGACTCATTAATAAGGGATCTGATAATTTCATGAGTTTGTGGTCATCTAGACCTTGCTTCAGTTTCTTCCCATTTTAATGTATAATTGTACTTGTAATAGGAACTCCAATCCTGCCACCTTCTCTGGATTTCTTCAATGTTGCCACAGTGCAAGAGATTCTTGATGAGGAACAAGGTTCATCTTTGGGTGAGTGCAGCAGAGAAAGCACCCGTAATAGCAGGATTGCATCAACATCTCTGGGAAGCAGCAAACTGCAGAGATCTACAGATAGAAGTGTTACGGAAACAACAACAGTAAGTACTTTTCTCCAGCAGAGAGAAGGCAAGGTAATTAACCAAGGCTTGGCTTCATGTACTCTGCAAACCAAAAACATCTGCATAATTTCCAGGCAAGTTACACCATTCCCCTCAGCATGTTGAAGCTTAGGATGTCTGTAAGCAAACAGAATGGTCAGAGGTAACCATCCTCCCTCCCCTTTCAGTGCAGTTTCATTTTATGTATGACAGAACATCCTTCTCCAGCACCACATTTCAAAGAAGGGTGGAGAAGGATGGAAAAGAACAGCTGGCCTGATCATTTGAGAAATGAAGAAGTGTTATAAAGAGTCAAGGAGGAAAAGTATAGCCTACAGACAATAAAAAGAAGGAAGGCTAACTGGATTTATCACATCTTGCATATGAAATTGCCTTCTAAAACATGATATTGAAGAAAAGATAGAGGGGAGGATAGAAGTGACAGGAAGATGAGGAAGATGATGTAAGCAACTATTGGGTGACCTCAGGGAAAAGAGGGCACTGGAAGTGGAGAAAAGGAAGCACTAGATTGTACTCTGTGGAGCACTCGCTTTGGGAGAGGCTATGGACCCATAAGACAGACAACAGAATGAATGAATGACAGAACATGTTTAATATGAAAAGATTTTGCAAGTAATTCCTTCTGGTTGATAGGAAATATGCCCTAGGAGTGACTTTGTTTTTTAGTCTTTGTGCTTCTATAATTTAGTGTTCCACAGTCCTGTATTGTGGGCCGTGTAGCTCAGTTGGTATAGCGACTAGCTACGGGCTGGACTGTCCGGGGATCGAATCCCGGTGGGGGCGAGATTTTCCGCCTGTCCAGACCAGCCCTGGGGCCCACCCAGCCTCCTGTACAATGGGTACTGGGTCTTTCCCGGGGGTAAAGTGCGGTTGGGGTGTGCTGCTGACCACTCACCCCCTTCTAGCGCCGAGGTCTTGGAAGAGTAGAGCTATACCTCTACTCCCCCTCTGGGCCACAACCAGGCCTGTAACGGGGTTACTTTACCTTTACCTTTACCTTTACAGTCCTGTATTACCAGCATTCACTGTGTTAATATTTCCATCTCAGTTACTTGTGCCCATATAGACCCTGCTAACCAATTTAGAACACAGACAGAATGAACTTTGCAACAACCTAGCAGTGTAGAATGGCTGTACCATCATCAGCATACCTTTTGTCAGTTTGAAATAGTTGGAGGGCAGAAAAATGCCCTGATGGTGTGAAACATCTCAGAACTGTTTCATGTCAATCTGATCATTCACATCACTACTTTAGAGGTGGCAGCTTCTGTTGGTTGATGCTAGAAAGCCCTTACCTTTTATTGTTTTCCACTTTCTTGTATCAAGCAAGAAGTTTTGATTTCCTAATGAGAATGACATTCCTGGGAAACTGAAAACAGGTTTTCAGATGGAAAGGTTCATGGGTCAGCTAGATTATGTGTGCACCATTACAAGGGAACATAATAAAATAAACAAGTTTTTGCTGTGAAAAGGATGCTTACATTTTGTTGCAATTTCAGGGAATTATGTTACATATTATAGGCTGTTTTCAAATAGCATTCTAATTGGCTCTGTTGGAGAGTAATCAAAGTACATTGCAGAATGTTTATATTTGAAGATAAATTGTAACTGCATCCCTGCGAGTTTTATGTAAGGGGATCATAAACTGAATCCCTCTGCTCTAATGCTATGAGTCATTCATGGTCCACCGCAAGCATAGGTTCATGTATGCCTGAAAAGGTTGTGTGAAGGGAGATTTTTCTTGTGGCTGGTCTATAAAGGATATTGTCCTCTGGAATGTGATACCTTTAGTCTAGTAGAGATTTATTGACATTTTATGGGCAGCACATTTCCTTCAGAGCACTGGTAACTTCTGCCAGATCATATTTTAAGTCTCTCAGTCAAACTTTTATGTAAATAATTAATCGGTTACACCCTCTCTGTCTCTGTGGTGCCAATCAAATGATAAACACATAATATCATTGCCACCATAAAAATTGACTTATACTGTTAAATCCTTAATTTTATATTATCAGATTGGAGGTTTTTCCTCACTTCCTTTTGAACTTCTTTTATCCTAGGGTTTGGAATTTTTATCAGGATTCATATCACTTGTACCCCAGACAATGGGAATCTCACTCTACTGGTTTTATAACAACATGAGAATGCAAAGCTTATATAATATGCACTACATGCGTGCATCCTAACAAAAATATGTCATTTTTTCACTTGATTGTAGAGTTCTGGTGCTATCAAGAAATTTGACAGATCTGAAAGTGATGGCAAGCGCAAGCCACCAACAGCTGTTCAAGCTCTGAGAAGA
>Ga0268261_10003053_pt1 | contig 12173 bp, 9 predicted proteins | sample TergutNc150P1_FD_190353 | JGI IMG/M metagenome (GOLD analysis project Ga0268261, IMG submission 190353) | Nasutitermes corniger P1 segment gut microbial community from laboratory colony in Florida, USA - Nc150 P1 (SPAdes) (version 2) | ecosystem: Host-associated > Arthropoda: Insects > Digestive... | reverse complement strand
CCCCCCCATCTGAAAGTGTGGGGAGAAATAAAAATAACATGGGTGTTTAATCTCATAGAAAGAACCAACAAGATGTGACTGTGTAGTAGAATTTATTACTCAGTGTTTCTTAATTGCTGAACATATTTTGGGCGACATACCGCCCACCATCAGGAGCTCAAAAAGTGTAATTGCAGCCTCTGGTTTTACATACAATTTTGGTTGCCGGCTGCTGCGATGGCTCAGGCCGCTGTGATGGCTCAGCCATTGCAGTGGCCGGCGACCAAAAATGTAAAACCAGTGGCTGCAATTACAGTTTTTGAGCTCCTGATGATGGGCGGTGTGTCGCCCGAAACATGTTGAGCAATTAAGAAACAGTGGAGTAATAAATTCTACTACACTGTCACATCTTGTTGGTTCTTTCTATGAGATTTATATGACGATGCATGGATCCATGAACATCAAACATGGGTGTTGTTAGGTTCTATATGTGTTAACATGGTTTATGTAACAGGATACAAAATTTGAAGCATGAGACAGAGCTGCTAGAGGTGCAGTGTGAAGCTGTGCAGCAAGAGTTGGGCTGGCAGTACCTCATCTTGAAGCAAGCGGCTAATGTGTAAAGTAGGTAACTACACATCTGTGAAGAGTGCATGACAATCTGTCCCCCACCTTAGATACTGCAACACCTCATAGAAAATGCAGACATTTTGAATGCTTGGAATTCTTGTACTGCATCCAAAATTTTTATTTTTGTGAAAAGCAGTGCCAAATGGTTAGTAAGATTATATTCTACTTTGAAACTTAACAGCATGGACTCAGGTATACCACCCACACGAACTTTTCTTGAAATGTCTGAACAGAACTTTGTGGTCATTTTGTAACTTTGGCATGTTTTCTGGTCATTTAGCCAAACTCAACCTCTTTGTATTTACCCAAACAATTTTAGGTGAAAAGTACAAATTTTGGAACTTACTGTATAATTGTTTCTCTTCCTTTACTTTATCTTGACAAGTCTTAGTTCTTTACTATACATCTGACTTCTTCAATGCTTATAATCTGTGTCTTCGTTTAAAATGAGAAACCCAATTTTACACCCATAAATTTAAAAACGCTAGGCTAATGTTTCTGTTGTTTTCAATTTCAAGAGCCAAGTAAACAAATTTCTAAGCTGTATATTCCTATAACTCTAGTAATATGCCAGTGGAAGTAACTTTACTCAGGACTCTTGATACTGAATAGTAGGTGTCTGATCATTGTAGCTGTGCTGAACTTCCCCTGAAGCATATCAAGTCATCCTGCTGAATGCATGAGGTCTACAGGATGTGTAGTAGTTAAGTTGCTGTTGCGATTCATACAGTAGCCCCAGTTTAAAATGGTGTTTATTTTCAGAATACTTTAAGTTATGGTATAATCTTCATTCTTAATCTGTAATATGATACAGTTTGTTTTCATTCACCAGGAGGGTCCAGGAAGGAGCTGTGATGCCTGTTTTCTTTGACATGAATGATTATATGGAACTAAGTTACTTGTTTACATATCTACAGCTAATACATGAATGCAGCAAGACAAAACTTCAGAATATTCATGCTGCATTTCTGGTTTTATACAAATCTTTCTGTCTCTGTGACACACACACACACACACATACGCATATTGTCCGTTTGAAAGGGTCCCACGCTATTGGCTGTGTCACCTGGTTGTTTATGACTCATTCCTGGTAGTTGGATGCCCATGTGTTCACTGATGTATCAAGCCTAGTGGCTTAGTCATACACATACACATATCAGAAAGCCTTCAGAAGCTAAATTATTTAACAGACTTCATTTGTTCTTTTTGTTGGTGAATACAAAGTACTATGGAACACAGAGACTTCTTATTGTGACATGAACTATTATTATTGTTATTATTGTTGTTGCTGTTGTTATAGTCATTGAATACAATGTACAGTGTAACACAGAGGGTTCTTTTATTGTGGAAGTGTGAATAATGAAGAAATTGTATAAAATATGAAATAGCAAATTTATAAATTTGTTTGCTTGTGTTTGAATTCTGTTCAGAATAAATGTCCTCAAATATGTTTTATGGAAGAGTACTATTTGGTAACCAGTTCTGTGGAGCAGTGTGTAGTGGTGATGTTCAGTTATTGCTATCTGTTCTACAGTTTATATTACTTAAGCAGTCACATAAATCTTCAAAATAACAGACACTGGTTGCCAGATAATCCCAGACTAACACATGACATCATGTTACATGACGCTGAAGTCCAGGTGTGTCGTAATAGTCTGCTACCAGTGCAACGACAGTGCAACAAGCATAACTGGATTAACCTTGTTTTTAGATATGACATAGTAAAGATGCAGTGAACATACCCTTGCACATTTTTAATTTCATTTATTTATTTATTATTAATTAATTGATGAGGACAATGAACACAGGTTCTTCAGCAGAATGGTATAACTGCCCAAACAGTCAGTAATTTAATGGCCACATTATGTAACATTTTTGGGCACCAAATAATTCATTGGGCATCCTTTTATGCTTGCTTGTTCACCTTATACAGTTCCACAAAGCTATTATCAATGGGGATGTTTCAGCTGGTTATCTACACCTATATATAAATGTCAGTCAGCTCCATGATCCTTCCATGTATCGGTACCCATACATAAACGTGAGTAATCACCTCTAACAATATCCAGACACTGTACTTTTGTTAATATGTTCGTAACAAAAATGAAATGCATGACAGTTATAATAACAAGAGATCTGTAGGACTAAAAATATGTCAGCAGAAAACTAACCTTTGCGAAGTGTAACTTGATGTGATTGATCACTTTGTATTATGCACCTGTGAGCAGACAGTCTGGGTGTGCCATACAGTGCACAGACTGTAAAAATACTCGGCTGGAAAGTTGTGTGCAGCCAGTATGTTTCAGATGTTGATTTTTAGTCTCCTGAATGTATACGATGGAACAGAATGGTAGTTCCTACTTCCTGTGCAACATCCTTGTACTCACATTTAGCACCACAACCTATAGAATGTACATCTGTATCCTGTCTGTGAGTTCCTCATCACCACTTGTTGCCTGTACAGATTACCGTACTGTTCAAAAACCACTTAAAACCTATTCCAAGATGTCCGTAACAGCATCCAAACATTTTCGAATATAGAAAATGCTTGTGGTTGAAAACTTGGAGTATCAGCCTTCAAAGTTCTCCAAAGTGCAAACCAAGGCATCCTATACTAAAAAGCTTAATCTGGCCAGAGTTGCTGAATTGACACCAAGAAGAAAAAAACTGTATAACATGATTTGGACCAGAGAGATTGCTCTTTGCAAGCTGAGGAAGAAGTACAGGGCAAAAAAGCTGAAGGAGGTTTGTCAGTTGGACAGTAATCCTCTGATACAGTCTCTTTCATCTTCTTTGAATGTAGATACTTCAAGATTTTTGGCAACTATTTTTAGGAATAGTAAGCATGATCCTAAGTGCAGGAGTTGGAGCTACAAAGAAAAGGTCTGAATCCTAAAGTAGAGTGCCAGATCCAATGCACTTCTCTGGTCCCTGTTTCCCCTACCTTCTAGAAGAACCATACAATCATTTCTAAACACTGTCCAATTTAGGACAGGCTTTAATGCCCATGTGTTTATTATTCCCAAAGGCATTTTACACACAATGTCTGATAAAGATTGTGAATGTTGTCTCATGTTTGACAAGATGTAAGAGAGCATTTGCATTTCAGTCAGAAGATTTACCGTATTGAAGGTTTTGAGGACCTTGGAAGCCATGGCAGGACAAGCAGTATTGCAAATCGTGCCCTGGTGGTCATGCTCCCTCGTCTGCATAAAAAGTGGCAGCTGGTAACATTACTTGATTCGCGGAAGCACTAAGGGTGAAATGCTTGTTAATTTCTTGATGGAGGTTCTCGATGCCTCTCAAAATGCAGGACTAGTAGTTGTTGCCACTGTGGCATGGGTACCAACATTGTCAAGGCCTTGAAACAATTGGTTGTTCCTGAAAAGACACCTTTCTTCAGGTATCATGATCAAGAAATTGCAGCAGTGTTTGATCCCCATCACCTTAAATTCATGCTTAACCTGCTTCTTAAACACAATGTCACAAATGTTGGATTTGAGGTTGTTGTAAATGGACAGAAACTTACTGGGCAAACATAATGAAGGTCTATGAAACTGACAAAGAGAATATGCCGTATCTATTGTGTAATGTGACTGACAGACACCTGAAACCTCTTGCACAGGATGCCATGAAAGTCATCTTATCTGCAAAAGTAATGAGCAGTACTGTAGCTGCAGCCATAGATAATCAGGTGACTGCAGGTAAGGAGAACTGATCTTAAAAGGTTCTTTATGCTTAAGCTGGTGAACAGCCTTGTTATATAATTGAGTTTTAAATTCATTCTTACTTTATACAGATCTAAGTCAAAAAGGCAGTATACATGTTTGTAATATTCTCTTCCTGTCAGATGGATGACAGATGCCTCACTACAGCCATGTTTGTCAAAGGGGTTGTTGACCTCTTGAACAACTTCATTGGTGTTACATAACTGTCCGTACTGTAGGCAGCTTTTGTGTTGTCACCTTACCAGTACCAGTAATCACATGGAAGACTGGAGAGGTGCAGTTGATAAGATAAAAAGCAGGACCTTCCTCAACAGGAATCTGAAGCAAGGCATCCACCACCACCTTCACAGACTGGCTGGTTAATTACCGTAGGTACTGTTCAGCATGTATGGAAGAAGGTGACTGAGAAGCAGAAGTTCAAATACCTGGAGACCAGAAACCTGAATCAGGATGCACTTGAGAACACATCTGGTCCTATTCATTTGTGCTGTGAGTCAAATGATAACCCATGTATAGGAAAGTTTGTAGATGACCTGAAGACAGTCATCATTAATGGTCTAGCTTACGGGAGCTTGTAAGGCACTAACTGCGGGGATGAAGGTGCCTGTCTTCTGGACAAGCTCCACTCATTTCTCAAGTCATCCACTGGTCCCTCAAAAAGCATGACAGTGTTCCAGACATTGTTTATATTGGAAAAGAAGCACAATGTGGAGTGATTATTGCTGTACATACTTGTGACATGAAAATTGTTTTCAGTGGCATATGTCAGGGTTTCATTGCCAAGTGCTTGCTTAATGATAGCAATTGTGATACACACAAAGATGTTTTATATCCGAAGTGCTGTCACCACTTGGTATTTACACAGGATTCAAGGAGCACAGCAGTACAGCACATTCTTTTACACACCGAACTGAGTTGGCAGAGTCTGTTGGTACTGCTGTGACTATTTGGAGAGTGTGATGTCAAAGGTGGCTCACTCAGAGTCACGTGAATTATATGTGACAGAAGCTTTAAGGAAGGGAGTTGACTTGACTGAATTAGGGAGCTGGTTGGCTCTTCACCAAGTTGTGAGATGTGTCACAAGGTTTAAATACCTCGGTGGTGTAAGCACAAGAATCCGTCAGCAAAAAAAGGTAGTAGTTGGAAGGCCATAAAGAAGAAGTTTCAGATTTTATTATACCATTAAGTTAGTATTAAAGTGAAGACTGTCACTTTGATGTAGTAACAACATAGGTACACAGCAATGGCAAGGATTTGTAAAATACAGCATGAGAACAGCTTTCTACTTCTTAGGAACTATTATGGCAACTACTATTGTAGAGGTGGTAAGAGCATCACTTTTTAGTTGACGTTCCCACTGTTAAGGCCATGTACTCTAGCTGTCAGTCTCTGTGTATGTATGTAAATATGTAAATACGCTGAAAATTAAAAGGTTTCATGTAATGATGAAGGTCATGCAGAGTCATAGACACAATTCAGTTATGCACATTAGTGCCATACACAATTGAGCATGGCTTGTAATATGAGTATTGAAATAATTACTCTTTTATATGAATACAACTGTGATATATATGTGCCTCCCAATTAGTGTTTGTGCACTGTTCTGTGAAAAATGTGTGTCAGTGACATCTGTTTGCCATTGTACAGTGAATGAATTACTTGTGAAGAGGAAACAGCTCAAGTGCAGTGACTGTTATGTTTATGCTTTGGTGCCAAGGGTTTCAGAAGGCGGGTGATATGAAATAGTTATCAGCATGACAGGAATACATGAACATATCAAAGCATGATGCATGCTGCTAATAAAGTGACTTATATAATAATGAAAGCTTCAACCAAGATATGAAGTGACAGCTTGGAGAAGCATGTTATGCTCTCTCCAAAAAAAAAGGAAAACTGGAGCTGTATTGTTAGCTAGCAGGGTTATGGAATTTTGTGGATTGCATATTGGTTGATTTGTGGCCTAAAGTGGGAACCATAAGCAGAGTGTTCTCTGCTGATATGCTGCACAAACTGCCATGTCTGTTTAGTGAAAAAGCACCTACCGAAACAGACAACCTCACTGCTCCACATAATTGCACTTAATGTGCTCATGACTTCTGTATGATTTGTACCACTATAAAGTTTGCCGCAGAACAGGCCATGAAGGCCCATAAGGGGAGTAGAGGTATAGCTCTAGTCTTTCTTTAACCTTGGCGCTAGATAGGGGTGGGTGGTCAACGCCGCACCCCGGCTGCTGTTCCTCTGGGAAAGAACTGGTACCCGTTGTATAGGAGGCTGGGTGGGTCCTAGGGCCAGTCAGGACAGATGCAGAAAATCTCACCCCCCAATTGGATTCAATCCCCGGACTGTCCAGCAAGTCGCTATACCAACTATGCTATCCTGACCCACCTGTACCATTATGCATTATTATTTATTCTTTTGTTTGTAAGTATATTTCTGGAATTTTGTCTTTATGTAGTACTCTGATTTTTTCTTTCTTTTTGTGCATTGACATTAATAATGGTGCAGTGCTTGGCTGTAAATCGGTTATGTTTGATATTTTTATAGTTATTACAAATTTAGACCTTGTAACAATGTAAATATTTTGTGGTGTATGTACATGTGTGGTTTTTATCATATAAGTAGAACTTAAAACACATTCTACAGAAATAAGATTTCTTTTAGCCTTTAACACAACTCCAGTTCTGTATATACTTCACTTTTTGACAAAATTAGTGGCCACATATGGGGCAATGAATTATTAAGGACATGTAGAGTAATTGAAGTTATGACATCAATATACATATGCATTTCATATTAGCTGACATTCTGATATGTGATTCTCATCTCAACTCTGTTCTGTACGTATTAAGGTTATATGCATGCCAAATGAATTGTTGTTATGCATTGATGTAGTATGTCTTGGACTTGTGGAACTGTACAAGCCCAGCACATAATAGGAATTACAATAATTCCTATACAAGTAAACAATGACTAAATTTGGCATGAAAACAACTCTGTGTAGAATATTGCAATATAAAGATGTTAGATCTCAATTCCTCATGCAAATGCAAATTTATGTTTAATTATTTAATATAAAGTTGTGTACGTGTTATAAAGTGTAACGACCGGAAGATTTTTTTTTTTAAATTTAAGAATGATAAGGTCACTAAAAGACAGTGATGTGGAATCTTATACGTATAAGGCGCGGTTTGACTATGTCCCAACTATGCTGCATCAATGCATTGCAACTATGCTGCATCAATGCAATGCAATGCCTTGCGACGAATTAGCAATGAGTTGCTTAACTGATCCATGGTAATAACGTTACGCATTCGTATCACAACGTTTGATATTAACGTGGTGTTTATAAGCCTCCATCGTGCGCTGTTTGAATCGCTGCATGAATATGTAGGGGACGGTGTTCCTAGCATTCTTGAACTACTTGCCGCTTGAAAATGGGGATGATGTCTTATCTGGAAACGTCAGTAACCAGTCAAAAAACCACGCCACACGCAGGGAATGTCTCAACTACGCTGTGGCAGTAGCCTCATCAATGCCTGAAAATTCGCGAGTGGAGCTGGTATTGTATATCATTACCGATTATGTGAAGCTACCACGCATGGATTAGAGTTCTATTACGTCTCTGGTAGGGCTAGATGGCAGCACATGAGGTATCCTATGAACTAAAAACATTGTAGCCATATATGACCTGTGATTGTAGCCAACTCTGATCCATGATTGTATCAGTATGTACGAAGTCGGTAATGTGCGTGTGGTCTGTGTTTGGTACGTTTGATGGCGGTAGGGACGGAGTAAGAAGTGTCATTAAGCAAGAAGATGGAGTCTGCAGTACCAGATGCTGCAGGACATAAACTTGTATCAGACAAAAATACGTTGTTGGCTGTTTTACAGTTACTGAGGAAATATAATTTGAAGGTAGAGCATATTTTAGGTTATGAAACCACCATTACTTACTTACTCCATAAAGCAGAGTCTTTCTTGAGAAGCTAACAGTTTTGCAGCTAGTCAAGAAATTCCCCGCATTTTATGGAACCCGAAGGTTTATTACCGCAGTTACAAGTGCCCGCCACCTGTCCCTATCCTGAGCCAGCTTGATCCAGCCCATACCCCCTCATCCCACTTCCTGAAGATCCATCTTAATATTATCCTCCCATCTACGCCTGGGTCTCCCAAGTGGTCTCTTTTCTACAGGTTTCCCGACCAAAACTCTGTATATGCCTCTCCTCTCCCCCATATGCGCCACATGCCCACCCATCTCATTCTTCTCGATTTTATCGCCCAAACAATATTGGGTGAGGAGTACAGATCATTAAGCTCCTCGTTATGTAGTTTTTTCCACTCCCCTGCCATCTCGTTCCTCTTAGGCCCAAATATTCTCCTCAACATCCTTTTCTTAAACACTTTCAGCCTACATTCCTCCCTCAGTGTGAGTGACCAACTTTCACACTCATACAAAACAACAGGCAAAATTATGGTTCTGATGAAACCAGCATTAAGCTTCCACAAACAGATTTTGCAGGAGGCAAATATAGACTATACAATGGCAGGAGAGTTAGTTGCGTTATTGTTGATAGGCCTTGGGGGAGGGGCAGAGTGGATCCTGGTACCAGTCTGGACATGGCAACTGCATTACAAATTTCAATCACTACATACGATCAAATTATGACTGTCCTGTGCAGTGAGTGCCTTCACTTGCTTAACAGCATTTGTAACCGAAACTGGAAAAAAGGTCGTTATCGCTTACTGTACAATTGGAATAGTACCTTGAAGTTTTAACTATGAGGTTTGGTGCACGATAGTATAGGGTTACATGAAATGTAATGTTTTGGATGAAACTTATTTGGCTGAAACTTCTATAATAATGAAATGAGTCACACTTAACTTGGTGACATAACCATATGGAGACAATTCAGAGGAACCAAGAAGTGAACAACTGATTCCACGCCTACTTTTAACATATCATATTTTATGTTTTTACTATATGTTTCCAGAACACAGAGGAGTTGCTTAAGAGAGAGGCAAACCTAACAGATGTTGGAAGCACTGGGGAGACTCCACAGACTGACTCAGAAGTGAGTAGCGTGCTCTCTGCATATAAGAGCGAGGGAGACCCAGAAGTGTATGAAGGTGCTTATACTGAGCTTAAGAGATTTGTCGAGGGAGCGCTGGATATATACAAGGTAATCTGTTCTGAATAATACACAGTAGCTACTGTTTTCAGGGAACAGTCAGATACAACATTGTACTTTACCAACTTCATTTCCCATTTATATGTTATTACCTCCATGAATCCTTCTGAGAGATCCCTCAGTTTCCTGTGCAGTTTACTGTCTGCATTCTTGTGAAGGAGTATTGAAGGATGTTGACATTGATTTCAGTTTGCAAGTTATGGTGACAATATTAGATAACAACCACAGAACAGGATATGTTGACCCCATCATGTATTCTTGTACCCGTAATGAATGTTAGAAGTGTTCACTGTACTCTTCATGGCTCAGTTTTATTTCTGTGTGTGCTGGCATGTGTACTGTTTCATCATTGTGAAGCCTGACTTTTGTGCTGTGCTTCGCTGGTAGGGAGAACATGGTGGGTTAGTGTTTCCTCTGTCTGGCTGTTTTATATTTGTACTCACAATTTTAGTGCAGAAGGTGAAGGTAAAGTTGTCGCAGTGCACACCATAAAGGCATGTGCAGGAGTGGAGTTACAGCTGTCATGCTCAATCTGGGCTCCAGATGGAGGTGAGTGGTTACTGTCACACCCTGGGTGCTCCACTCCTGTGGAAAGAATCCTTGACACCCATTGTTTGGCAGGCTAGTTGCATGCCGGAGCTGGTGTAGATGTGTTGGAGAAGAGAAAAATCTTTTTTTACTGCTTTGAATTGAACAATACTTTTCCATTTTATTGCAGAAGGGCCAAAGTGCATGTGTCATTGAAAGTGTGAGTTTAAATAGCTCAGAATGACTATGGGCTGAAGAACATGGGTCAAAATTCATGGCAGAAGCAATAGTGTTGTTGGTTTGTGTTTATATCAGTTCTGGGGTCTGCGCTGCCTTCTTCACAGATAGTATTAGGTGCTTTCCCAGGACAAATTAATTGGAATGTGAAATTGACCACTCATCAACGGGTGGTGCCAGAATTTAGTATACCTGCATGTTAATACATTGTAGTATGTTACAGCATGAACTGGGCATGATCCTGTACCCAGTGTTTGTGCACATGTATCTGGAACTGGTTTACAATGGCCATGAAGAACAAGCCATTCAGTTTATGGAACGGTTTGGCTGTGATCACGAAGAATACTACCAGGCTGACCTCAAGCGACTGTCGCATGTCACCAAAAAGGACCACATGAAGGGCAATGAGCTCACTGACACATTCAAGTACGTAGCTTTATGTTGATGTCATCACTGCCTTTAGACTGCGTTGTTAGCGCTGCAGTTCATTGTCTTCTGCAAGCCACCCAGCTTCTTAAAGTATTAATTAGGGTATGTGAGCACTGTAATACTTACCTAAGCAGGAGCAGAAATTGAAAACTTGAGGATTAATTTAACGTAAAAGTGGGAGAGTTGTGAGACTTCCATATGACTGGCAGATGTTCTGCTGCAGCTACATGGTTTGTTCTTGCCAGATGACTGGGAGACCTGATATTTAGCCCAGCCTAAAGAGTGACAGATGAAGAGACAGAGACCTGTCCTTGGATTCTTTAATGCTCTGGTATGGTGGTGGAACTACATTGTGAAAAGCGTGATTAGTTGTCAAAACATAAGGTGACAGTAGAAAGGTAATCTTCTTGAAGTAACGGGAGCAGTATAAGGCAAGATGAGCTGGGAGGGAGGTAAAGGGAGTATGATTTGGAGAGCTCTTGAGGATGAAACTTGTGAGGGATGATTTTAAGTATGCAGTGGAGAACTTGTACCTTGATTGTAATGTAAGTTATACTTGTAAATAGGTAAATAGGTAATGCTGAATTGAACTCATTTTTTGTTGAACTTTCCACTTTCCTTCTTTCCAATCCTGGGACTTAGTTAATTTGGTGATTTATAGACTGATACATACCTTCCCTTATCCTGACCCAGTGAAAGAGATTGGATGACTCAGGTCATTAGCAATATATAATTCATACATATTCCTTGTGGGAGTGAGACTGAGGAAAGGTAGAAAAGTATTGTAACAGCACATCAACACCAGCAACCACTCGCAATTGCCTTTGGTCAGGTGCCAGTAGATAACTCTCCTGCAAGATGATGTTAATACAAGTCTGGTAATGTTTTAGGTGGATAGTGAGACATCTGGCTAACAGTTCAATGTACAGATGAGCTTCACCCACAGAATTTTACATGCTCGATATAATCGAGGTGTGTAAACATTGGGCTCCAGCAATCACACACAAAGAAAACCTTGATATCTGGTTAATATACATATTTCAGGATTGCAGGATACGGATCAATCTCTGAGCTGTCACAGTCACCGTCATAAGAGGGTAGGTTGTATTCTGATGCACCTACACACTTATGTTGCTAGTGCTGTAACATGCAGTATCAGCTACAATATGCCATGCCACATATCTGCAAAATAAATAATTGTGTAGTTAATTCATTTAGTTTGCCATCACTTAGTTTGCTAAGACTATCACTGTCTCCAATTTACAAGTTCGAAAGTGTGTAATTTATCAAGTTAGTTTCCAAAACAGGATTGACATCCTTTCTTTTTGAAAAATCAACGCTGAGTGTTTACGTCACTAACACAGCGCAAAGCTGAGTCACATTGTGGCGAAAATATCAGAGCTGGGGTCTTGACCATCATACCCATCTTTACAATTTTTTTTTTGGGGGG
>Ga0268261_10003052_pt1 | contig 12173 bp, 6 predicted proteins | sample TergutNc150P1_FD_190353 | JGI IMG/M metagenome (GOLD analysis project Ga0268261, IMG submission 190353) | Nasutitermes corniger P1 segment gut microbial community from laboratory colony in Florida, USA - Nc150 P1 (SPAdes) (version 2) | ecosystem: Host-associated > Arthropoda: Insects > Digestive... | reverse complement strand
CTGTGCTGCGTCGTTGTGTGTGATCTAGAAACATCAAGAATGGGTGCTCCATATATATATATATGACATTAGTAGCCTAAAGGTTAATAATTTAACCCTTATCCTGCTAACGTGGAGAAAATGGTGAGTTCCTAATAATGCCAGCAAATAGCAGATGGGATTTAATTCGGGATTTAAAGGGTTAAATTACGAAATTTTGTCACATTTTTATGTAATTGATATTCATCTCTGATGATGCATCATGTAAAAATCTACCCCATGACTGGGGTACATTTTAACAGCCATGGGGCCCATCTGAATACAAATAAAATTATTGAAAATAAATGAATTTAAATGAACTTAATGTCCATAAAAGTGCATTATTACTCGGCCTACAAAATTCTTTCCTTATAAAATTAACATATAGTATCTCAGAGCTGTAGAGCAAGCAGTCCTGAAGAAATTGGTCATGGAAGTTTTGCCACAGTGTCTTCCCTTGCTATTTCACTCATGTTACCTTTATCAGAAAAAACAAACTGCGATACCTCAACATGTCTCCACATAAACTTCACCTCTTATGTGAAAGCTTCCTTTTCTTCAACTTTCCCAACAGAGAGCACCTCACTTCTCTTAGTAGAAAATCAAATCAACACAAAATCATCTGCTGTTATTTCTTGAGTTTTACTTGTCTTGGGTGTCTCAAATAAATCCTCAGTAATCTCAGTGAAATTTTTTAAACACATTCGCTTAAAGAAGAAATTGACTTTTTGTAGCATTCTTCTGCTCTTTTTTATTTCCGTGATTTTTACCCCCTTTGCAATGTTTCTTCTTTATAGCTTTTATAGCTACCCTTGCAAATGCTTCTTGTTCAAAATTACCCTTTATCGGAGAATCAGTCAAAATGCGAGACTTCACCTTCTTCCTCTGTCTTCTGTCACATCTCAGTCCTGGTTCTGGGAATGGTTGCACATCTTCTGGTGAATAGCTATCTTTGCTATGCCCAAAAATTCCTTATGCTACACAGGTGCTAGCAAAAGGAACAGAGATCTTTTGGTTAGGAAGCCCCTTTTTCATAGTTGTAAGAGATGATGGCTCAAAATTCTCTTCACTGAAGACAGGTTGTGTGAATGGCCATATACCAGACTTAGCAAAGCTGTTGTTATATTCTTTGCAGAAAAAGAAGCTTTGTATGCAGCATTTGTCAATGATGCCAGGTCATGGATTGTTATTACTTTACCAGGATTAGCAGTCATCAAATCATGTTGTGCCATGTGCAATTTTCTGTTACATGGTCCCATTACTCCTTCATCCAGTGGCTGCAGTCAATGAGAGCAGTGGGGAAGAAAAGCTACTAAGGTGATACCATTTTCGCTGGCATAAAGAACGGAATCAAGAGTGAAATGACTTTCATGACTGTCCACTGCTAGAATGACATGATCTTCTTTGGAGATTCCGGCATGTTTCTTCACACGTTCAGGAACTTTCATGACCAGAGGCCCAGTCATTCTGCTGTTTTGAGGACTATCACTAACCCCAAGCTTCCAGGTGGTGCACCAAACATCAGTAAGTTATGGTGTCTTGCTCTTGGAAAGAAGAAAACTGGTGGTACAGTTTTACCAATAGAATTGATGATCATACACATGGTAATCACAGTTCCTCATTCACCTGAGACAGCTTGTCCAACATGTTTTGTCCCAAGCTGAGCAAAAATGTTAGGTGACCGTACAACAGTAGACACTCCTGCTTCCAGCAGTAAATTCCCAAGATTTAAGTGCACGTTCACAATTGTCAAAAAACTCCATTCCTTGTGTTTTATTAACACAGTGGCCACGACCAGACTTGTATTTTCATGCTTGCAAAATTTACGGTTTTTGCGTCTTTTCATAAAGCTCTGTAATCAGTCAATGCCTGCAGTCTTGTTATCATTCCATCTACTGGGAAATTTACTCTTGTATTCTGCCATAACCATATGCCTGCAGACAGAACATTAACTCCTGGTTTTCATTGAAAACTTGCTAACTTGGGTAAAAAAAAGTAAAGCAATCCCATTACAGGCCTGGACAGACGCTGAGGGTTCCAGTAGGATGAGGTTCCCAGATTTCAAGACAATAGGCACATGATGGTGGTAAGGGTGTCAGCCTTACGCACCGGCCGCCTTTACCCCCCAGGAAATATTCCTGGTACTCATTTCTGTTAGAGGCTGAGTCAACCTCAGGGCCCTAGTGCGGCCGGAAGGATTATGTCAATGAAAAATTCCAATGACACCATCAGGAATCAAACCCGCGACCTTCCGACTTGTAGCGCAGTGTCTCGACCAACTGCGCCACCGCGTGCCCCCTGCTAACTTGCGTAACGTGAAGTAAACGCATTGGGCCATTTGCACTCATCACCATTTCTGATGTTTTAAATTCCGTAATACAGTGCTGCATGGGTCATTCCATATATGGAAGCTGCAACTCTTAGGGAAAGCCTCCTTTCTGGTACAGCTCTAACGGCTTCTGGTATAACCACTTGTGGCACGTCAAATTTATTTCTCTTATTGAAATAAGTGTGAACCATTTCTCTGTCCTAAAGTAGTTATAAGCTTCGTGAGTTTCTTCCAAAATAAAAAGTAAAATCATGGATATATTATGGGGCACATTTTAACACTGTTCATATGTGCCCTCCCCAACCCCTTGCAAAATTCAAATTTACCCACGTGCAAACACGAAACATAACCTTTTGCTATAATAAACAAGGAATAATTACACGCATTACAAGATAAAAGACCTATTGGGATATAATATGACATAATCGAACTTACTTGTACAAATATAATGCCGACGCAAAACGATCAGAAGTTAAAATTCAGGACATAACTGTGTTAACAACCGAGCGTTTGTCAGTTCGCCTACACCACACACTAAAATGGAGGGAAAGTAAATTTCAAATGCAGTGCAGGGGCACCACCTTCAAAATATAAAAATAGTGATATATATACTTTCAGCTGAAGGGAGGATATTTCATTTGTTTAAAAGCGTTCGTTCAGATGTGCCCACATCTTCCTACACATGTTGTAAGAACCCAGTCTTCACCACCCAAAAAAAACTTAGGCTTTTTTTGGCCTTACACACAAATTGATTTGTGTTTCACTCACTGAAACTGGTACAAATATTATTTTTAAAGAATTATGTTATGCATTATCCCCTTTAACTAGCAGTAATGCATAAATAGTCCATACAGTGTAGTGTTCATTATTAAAATTAAATTAATTAATGTGTAACTAAAAAGACTTTATAAAATATGGTTTACAGATAAAAAAATGTAATGTCTGCTTTGATGATTCTAATTGCATTTGAATTAGAAAATAATTCTGTGGTGTTGTGTAAGTATTAAGTAAATAATTTTGTTACACAGCATTTAAAAAATTATTAACATGTATCAAATTAATTAATGCCACCTGACACAGCACTTCTTAAAAATGAGTTTATCCTAATTAAAATCTGTGACATTCTACATAAATTGACTTCATTTACATGCCACCTTCAGAGGACAGTTTTAGGGTGTAATAACTTTTAACCCTTATCCCACTAACGTGGAAAACATGGTGAGCTGCTAATAATGCCAGCAAACGGCAGATGGGATTTAACTCGGCGTTTAAAGGGTTAATTTTATTGAATATCAAGAAACTGTGTATCGGATGGTTGTCATTATTTTAGTGTACGATTCATCCACAAAATAACTATGTAAAAGTTTAAAATTGCATATTTACAAATGATGGACATGTCATTTTGGTTTCTTTATCAGCCAGTACCTTCTGTCCACATAACATTTTTTAATTCCTAGTCACACCTGTCAGTACAATTGTAAAATATTCATGCAGGCCGTATGAAACCCTGGGACAATGATAATAATGGTCACTGTGTAATAAGAAGGGACGACACACCGCTTGGCCACTATTTGTTTTCTTTTTGAAGAACAGGAATTGTACTTCTTAGAACGTTGTCACTTTTGTTCTGTCATTACATTTCCACACTTACACTCAGCACATGTCATGAGTTCCTTTTGCATAAAGATGTAATTGTAACTAAGCTGAAGAGGAGAAAAGATTATTGAAAGTTTACACATTTCTCTCATATCAACAATGGAGCAATTCATGAGGGTTTATATAAAGGTCATTTTCAAAATGTAACAAAGATTTCATTGTTATTGCATATATAATTAGGCAATGTATTTATACATGCAACATTCTATTACACACTTTGAACACAAACATTGTCCAGTATTATTTAAGTACTGATTAACATGTTCACAATGGACAAACTTGTAATTCGTTCATGCTGTAAATCTACATACGGTTAATTCAACCTACCACTGGGCCACTCAGCAACCTATAAATTGGTCAGTGCAAGCTTTAAAACATTTGTCTCTCTGCTTTCAGAAGAATGATGTAAAATCTGTTACATCATGCATTTAACTTAGTACAAGAGCTGTACACAACTGCATGAATGTAAACATTTCAATTTATGCCACTGTAGGTGAGTGAAATATAACAACAAGCCAACTGGACAAATCTTAAAAAGCATGCTCATACATGTAGGAAAAAAAAATGAAATGCAGCCCAACATGAACATGTTAATATTTTAACTGAAAACCATTACATGTAATTATTTTATATAAAAATTTAAGCTTGTCTTTTTGAAAATGAGACCTCACTTACAAGACACACGTTACTTCTGTTTTATGCAACATTTCTTGATATAACTGAAAGCTGGTTATGTGCTTGGAGCTAGAACACTCCTACGATATACACATGCAACTGAGAATATGACAGTTGTCATGTACTACTTATGTTATCACTCAAATTGCACACAAGAAAAGTTGCACTTTATTAAGTCAGAAGACTCATAGATATATGAAATTACATGGCTGGCATTTTTCCTGCTCCACAGTAGCACATGATGTTAAGACAATACTGATACAATCACACAATTTACTTTGTTTGTGTTAGAAATTTTTAACATGTAGGTTACAAGAATAATAAGCTGAAGCCCTATGGATTTAAACTGAATTTTACAATGCAGTTTGAAATACAGTAAACACAAGGCCCCAATTTGCTGTTCAGCTCTCATACCTCTGTATCTGCTAGTGAAATGACTGCATAATAGGCAGGTTCTGCAGTCTTACTTTGCATTAAGCTTAAGTGTTGGTTACTTATTTCATTCTATCTATGTAGATGTTAAGAAGTGGCAAAACTTTGTAAACTATCTGGTTTTACATACCTTTTAGCTCTATATCTTTGACATTAGCTCTCCATAATAAATGTTTACAAATTTGTGTGAAAAGCCTGAAAATACTACGACCTCAACAGTTTGGTAAGAAAACCTGCCTAATATGAAGTGAATGAGGTAACTATGGAAATGAAAGTGGCTTTCAGTAATTGCTATATCGATCTGGCAAAAATATTCATTTCATTGACGATAAGAAGAGGAAATAAAAGTTCATTACGGTTTTTCTGAAAGATATAAAAACTCATTATGCAGTCAAGAATGGCAGGTTTAGAATTACATGCTGCAATCATGGATAGGTGGAGTTTCAGTGTCAGAGATAAATATTAATTTGTATTAATACTGTTGTTTATGAAGGTACTTTTGTCTGTTCAATGGATGTGCAAGAACTGAATGCTTCCCATTCCAGAATAAGCTGAGAGTGGCTACTTAAAAAAAAAAAAAAAAAAAAAAAAAAAAAAAAAAAAAAAAAAAAAAAAAAAACCAGTCGAATTACTTTTATCAGAAATGCTCAGAATTGTTATCAAAAGATAACACAAATATGGAAAACTGTCATGAATAGATATCGACTTAAGAGTTGGTGTGCATCTGAATGTTGATATTGGAGCAGTATGGACAAAACTAACAAATTCAACTATAGAAAAGGCAACATTATTTTTGTGGCACTAAATATATTGCAGACATGACAGGGACCATTACACGCAACCAAATATTACAATGATCCTTTTGTAACTTCGAATTACTATGTATAATAGAAAATTTTTCTATCAAATAAACGAATTTTACAATACTTTTACAACATTCAGCGTTCAAATATAAGTTGAACTAGTTGCAATAGAATACAAACTATGATATGCTGATACATGTGATATGACCAAATGCATTTGTTACTGTTATATTGTGTGCCTGTTGCCAGAGGAGTAAGTCAGTCATGCATCGCTGTTGTAGTGGTACAAATATGATTACATTACTGACTCTTATGAGTAAGTAGGGTAACAGTTTTCCATGTTTTCATAGTTCAGTGTTTAAAGTATTTAATTCTATTTGAATTCATGAAAACGGCCAAAATCTTGATACTTGGACATACGAAAGTATTATCTGGCACACAAATTGGCATGGAAATAGAGATTCAATGATTATAGTCTCTTCACATAAAATATTAGGATCTACAGTAAAGTCGATAGGTTTTATAAGACAATCGCTATATGCACTTAGTAAGACATTTTAACTAGAAGTTACAAATGTAAATACAATGTATTGCAGTTCTCAGTACTGATTTAGTTTTTGCTCTGAAAGGACACCATCCTAGACTCCATAACTTGTATGTCTGTAGCCCATAAATACCCTTAAAAATGTAACTACCATTACCAATTTAATATTGATGTATATACTTAATCACGTATTACACGTACCTCATACTTTAGCATAATATTGCAAAGAATGTTCATATTACATAGTGTAATTACAAACTGTAGCTAATGGAGTTTAAAAACATGTGTATTTTTGGTTAAAGTGTATACCTGTGGTTTACTTTGGAAGCTAAGGTAGAGAACATACGCCACGTTGGTAATGTATGGTGAAATGAGAAGGGTGTGGCAAAGAAGAAAGTGTGCATTGTTAAATTTTCAGTTCCTGTTCTGAAATTCAGTTGGAAGGGCTGAGGTAAACCTAAAACAAATTATGTGAAAATTAAAGTACAAAATTGCTATTCAGAATTTTGGTAAATTTGTTTCAGTTCAGGAAACTATTTTGTGTTATATTATAATGTAAGATTAAGAGATCTTTGTTCTTCTGGGATGTTATGCAGTGCAGATTGGTAGTTAGTTACTAGTGTTTCAGAAATGTCAGTAACTAACTATCAATATATGCTGTGTAACATACCAGAAGATTTAAGATCTCATTTACACTGCAGCAGAAGCCTAAAATCTTGCTGTAACTGGACATTGATATATGTTGTCCCTGTACTCAATATACAATTAATTGTTACAGTACAAATATCTTCTAAATACAAATTATAAATCTGATTTGTACCTCCAAATGGAACAGAATCTTTACTGAACAGGTTGTTCAGAAAATAATGCCTATTTATTGTAAGAACTAAAAAAAAAAGAAAAACAACCCTACAGATTAAAATTATTTGTAATGATAAGATGTTTATGGTTAAAGCTGGGATTATATTTAGTCACAACTGCTGTGTAAATATTAAATGTTTAATACATTATGGGCTTCAGACAAAGTTATCATTTTTAGTTATGCTTTCATTTACATTACATTTTAAATCAAAAGTTAAAATGTTCTCTAGTTACAGATTTTAATTGGACCTCCCCTTTAGCAAGTAAACAAAAAATCACTATTAATTTTCAGGGCGGTGGTATGGGTGTTACATAATCTGAATTTATATAAACATCTACAGAGTGTGTGTTCACTATCCAAATTATTAATTCTGTATGGTAATTATGACATTAAAAATACTTTACTTCAATTTTATGTTGATTGTCTTGTATTGGCCAGAATTTCATACCAAATTCCCTTTCTCCTACAAATTTAGGTAATAAATACATATCTAATTTTATTCTATAGAAGTCCAAAATGTGGACAAAAACTTAATTAGATAATTGCGGTTTCTCACAGCCTGTAATTAATTTATTCACATCCGTGCACATGTCAGTGGTTAACATTTAGTCTCAGATATAGGAAGTGGGAATGTGGTCCCCAACCCGTATTTACTTTCACAATACAATAGAAATCTAATAATAATAAATGGATGATGGAAGAGCTTCAGAGAATTGACACAATGTGTAACTTCTTCATAAAAAGTGAGAATATTAATGGGTTACAGGAAACCTATTTCATGCCGATTTTTCAAATAACTGATTGACATAATGCCAGGACATGTAATATGTAGCTAAGTCAGACACTTATAATGGCAACGCCATCAATTACTACTGAAATTTTGAATATTCTCCAGTAATATCGCAAAGTAAGATTTAAACTGAATTCTATAATTTCTATTTTGTGTTACATTCAACACAGAAAAACTCCTTTGCCTTTCATATAAATAAATAATATTTTCATTATAAACACTCATGACTTCCACATAATATCTTATCTCCGTATATTTAAAGTCTGTTTATTGATGAGATAAATATCCAATGATGCCTGCTACTGAACTCTATATGGTTCCTAGTTGTCTGGATGCTAGAATATGAAATACATTCATTCTTTTTTCATTGGTAGCATGGTACCAATGAGGATATGAAATGCCACATCCAAACAAAGTCATGTTATGACATATGAGGTGTAGAATCCACTTTCACATCCCTGTGTGAACAAACATGTTCAATTCTCATTGTTCCAAAATTATATGTAAGTTTTAGAACATGTACATAGATGCTTGAGTAGTTTGAGGCCTGGATTATATGAAGAATCACTGACCAGTGACATTCGTGCATGCAGTCAGAATATAAACTGACAAAATTTATATTCAGAGAGCTTGTATAACTGATTAAATATGTTTGCTACATAAGAGGATGTAAATGGTTGTTAATGTGTTTTAATCCTGCTACCCTCATCAATAAATGAATGTAATTTCAAACAGATCTAAAGAAAGGAATTAATTTTTAAGTAACTTACATTCAACTATTGTAATTTGCTATACTAAGCACCTTACACAGGAATGTGTGTATCATAACACTCTCTATGAAGTTGTTTGAACAAGACAAAGGCATATTTTTGTTACTCAGTTATAACATGCCAACGTTAAACAAGCAGTTGCTGTCAGGATAAATTAAAGATGTAATTTCAGATTTAATTTTCCAAGTTAGACATTGGGATTGTAAGAAATATACTGGCACTTTTATGTTTCTACTGACCACCTATAACACCGCCACTGATAGACCGAAAATAAATTCACTTGGCTATTATTTCTGTATATTTTCTACACATGTTTCCATAGCTTTATAGTTTGTAACCCTTTAAAGCTTAAAGTTAAAATATATAAGTTTTCATTTTCAGTTCCTATCTCGAGGAGATACCATGTCTCTATTATAAAAACAAGTTGGTTAATGCTATATGGGCATATGGTAGCTCCAATTTTCTGCAAATCATACAAAACTCATAAGTATACGGTTTTTTAATATTTAAGCAGGTGGTACATATAGTAACCTCCAAGCTTTAAAAGATTAGTAATTTTATTTAGTAATAAAATGTATTAAACTTGAGAAGGAATCATGTTTCAGAGTATTTAATTAAAAGATACACTGTATATTGAGCATGGATCAGCATCAATCAGAAATTAATTTTCATTTAATTTTTAGAGCAGAAATTTGTTAATATTCTAGTTAACTGGGAAAAGGGGCATATATATCTCTCACAGACTTCTTACTGTGTGATAGCGCAGCATCAGCTTTCTTGTCTTAAGTAGCAGTTCACAGTCATCCCTTTGCTCAGTGCAGTTTCCTTACCCCATAATACAGAGCAGTGAAACAAGTTTAGAGGTCACATGGGGCAAAAAACTGGTTTGTCAGTTTCAACAGTGACACCATATTCGACAAGATAAAGAATTCACTTACGGATTTACTCAAAAGTGTACCAACTCACTTTATGTGCTACTGCATCTTCCACTTTAATATTCATGATTTACAAAACAGAGTCACTTTTTGATAGTCAATGCTAACATTCCATTGTTTATGAGCAGACAAGAACATAAGGATATGAACTAAAATTTTCAAATATCATTTTTACCAGAGTCAACCAATCAGATATCTGAAAATATTTAAACCAGGATATTCTCTGACATAATGGCTGGCCTGGTGAAAAGACAACTTTGCCACGAAAATGTAACATGACGAAACACTGTCGCACTGTGTGTGTGTGGGACAGGCACAGTGAAGATTTGACGGGTTTGAACTTTGGTTTTTAGAGAAGATATAATTCTTTTAAAAACTCTTAACACATGCGAAACTTCCACTTAATGCTGAAGCTTCTTGATTTAGTGTGTATTCCAATTTATTGTACGTTAAATTTTTTAATCACTTGGTTTCACATTTAACTTGATGGTATGTGTAATTACCTTTCATTTCAACTCTCGTTACAAAAGAATGTGAATAACTTTGTATAACTCAGGTCACTACAATGTAACTACAGACTCTGATGTTTAGATACAATATAAACATCGCCTATGAATTTTCCTACTAACTTGTTCTGGTATTTATATTAAATACCAATTCCTAGTTCATTGTTTCAATAAAAAACGTACCTATTAAAAAGGTCATCAAAACGATGACTAGATTGAATAGCCTCACAAAAAAGATTCAGTTAACATTGTCCTTACATGTTATTAGCAATATAAATGCGCGGAAGAATCATTTGAATAACCCGTTCATAAAATGTAAAACAACAATCAACCATTTATTCACAACCAAAATTCTCAAAGCTCAACAATACCTAGTTATTGTATTGTGTGTTCTCGAGAAATCCCAACAATACAACTTCAATTTATTGTATTGCGATTCGTGGATACCACACACTTTTGTTTGAAGTGGTGAAGCTATAATTACTTATAACTATGAACAAGTCAATGGATTGTTTGCTTCTTTTGTAGCCAGCAATACAACCAATCGTTGTACTGCGATTCGTAACCTATATCACTTCTGTTCACAATACAACCAGTCATTGTATTGCGCAAGCTCAGATGCTGCCTAATTTGAGAGTCATTTGGGTTATAAATAACACTCTCCTCTAGTTTCAACTTTTTTACTATGTATTCCTAAAATCCTTTATTATCTTCCTACTGGTAAACGTCATGTCTGCGTCACCTGTTTCGTGGGTCCGTCCGTCTAGTCTGCAGCATCACGTGTTTCTACGTGATTTGGTGTGATGCTGCTGTCAGGGGTTCACTATTATCAATACTACAGAATAAGTAAACGTAACAAACGCCGATTATGTGACGATTATGTGTGGCGCCGAGAAGAGCACTGCAATAGTTGCAATTACTGTGAACAGTGTAAAGATGATGAGGCACAGTCTGTCAACCACCATTGCCGCAAACTTCCAGTCATTCGTCACTTCCGCCGCCTCGTCCTCTTTCCTCAACTTGTCTGTAATCACGCGGAGTTCCTTGAGGATGAGTGTTAGCTCTCGGTGAGGGCCGAGGCACGAAGTACTTCCACCACTCCCGTGAAGCAGTGTTCCCCCACCACCTCCTCCTCCATCATCATGGTGTGTATGAGCACCTCTGAGAAATCCTGCTGTAGAAACCGCGCCTGACGTCTGGAGTGTGCCTGCGTGGTGTCTGAAATCATCGTCGATGTCCAGTACATTAGCGAGGAGACTCTTGGAGGATCGCTCCTTTAATTCCAGCTCGCGCATCTGCGATGTCTTCCGCGACGAGTCTGGGTCGCTTCCGGGGCGACTCATCCTCAGTATGCAAGGCAGCCAGTGTAAGAAGACAGTTTTTATCTGAAACCAGATTTGAGAAGTCTCAATGTCTAAATGCGTAACGCATTAACATGTTTACCCAGCTCGCCCCTGATTGTTAAGTCACCTTCCTTACATCCTTCGTCATCTAAAATTAAATTGTTAGGCACTGTCGGGAAAGGCTACCACTTTTGGTGTTATTCACTTGGTAATTGTTTCTATTATTCTAAGTCTTCCTCTTATTCGTGAATGTTTCCAGTTCAGTCAAAACAAAATACCTAATTTATTTTGTTCTTCGTGTGCAATAATACGCTTTGATATTCAACTGTTTCTCCGGCCTCTCTGGCACTGCCGCAGGACTACCTCTTGTCCTTATCTCGTAACAGTCCAGATATCGTATTAATCCTTAGGCGACTAATGTCATATATATACATGGAGCACCCATTCTTGATGTTTCTAGATCACACACAACGACGCAGCACAGTCGGTAGGACTCCTCTGGACGAGTGA
>Ga0268261_10003051_pt1 | contig 12174 bp, 11 predicted proteins | sample TergutNc150P1_FD_190353 | JGI IMG/M metagenome (GOLD analysis project Ga0268261, IMG submission 190353) | Nasutitermes corniger P1 segment gut microbial community from laboratory colony in Florida, USA - Nc150 P1 (SPAdes) (version 2) | ecosystem: Host-associated > Arthropoda: Insects >... | reverse complement strand
TATCTCGAAAACCGTAGCCAATGAAGCATTTTTATTGTGATTTTCGTGTTCAGCACCTCAATTTACATAAGAATTGGCACATTTCGTTTCTGCTAGTCGCAAAAAGTGAAATTTTGTATATCAGTGTAATTTGTAATTACCATGACTTTGTCAGTAATCCACACATCATACACCTTTAGTGAAAAGTTCATTTCTCACACATCATGAGCAGCATAATTTCACTTCTTTTACCTTATTTTAATATATTTTATTAACTTAGGTCAAGGCTTAGACAGGAAACACAGTTAAGCAAAAAAAAAAAATATTTTTACATATCATTAGATGCAACGCATCATGGTAGAATCCAAGTCACCATCCTGGCAGCGCAGTGATTTGCGAATGACAAGATTGAAGGATCCAGATCGTGGTCAGTTATTGATATTCAAGGAACTTGAATGGCAAACAGTGAGGATAGAAGCTAAATCAACAAAGGACGAGGAGCTTACTCCACTTCGATTGCTTACCAACCAGGCTCGGTGCAGGATCACCATCAAAAAGAGGATAGCAGGTAACATTGCTTTAAAAGAAACCTAGCAATAGTGGTGGTGGTGGTGGTGGCAGCAATGGCGGTGACAGTGGCATTGGTGGTGGTGGTGGTGGTGGTGGCAGCTGTGGCTGTGGCACTGGCAGTGGCAGCTGAGGTGATGTCAGTGGTCGTGGCATGGTACAGTGCAAAAGTGTAATGTACTAACATGATACATGTGTATAAATATGCTTCCTGTTTCTTGATTGTGTATTGCCAGGCAAGGGGTGTTGTTGGCTGATTGATCCTGAAACTTATAACCACATGTAATGATGAAATGATGCACACAGAGTGTCATGTGACAGAAGTCAGTGTTGTTGATTATTGTTACTTACATGCCTAATTCATAAATCCTCCAAATGTAAGATGAAGTGCTTTTATATCAGTAAGAACACTTGTTGATATTTTTTAAATTGAAAATAGGTTGAGTTTTCTTTATACTTGGTTGACCGTGCATCATTTTCTAATTCGTTTTATTTCTTTACCAACTTGATACACAATCTAACACCAACGGCCACCCACGACATATCAACGACCGAGGGAACGACGCCAGAAGCTGCTTGTGTAATTAAACATTTGATCCTCCTGATGATGGACCGATTGGTCCGAAACATGTAGAGACAAATAAGCAAAGATTGTAAAGAAAACTAAGTGTATCAAGTTGGTAAAGAAATAAAATGAATTAGGTTGAGTTTGTTTGTGTTTTCACTTATATTACCATAACACACAGTTTTAATCAGTCATTTTATGAGTATGTCTTCTTAATGTTTATCACATTCCATTAAAAAAATCAGGCCCCCCCCCCCCTGTTTGAAAAAGTGCTGTGTCCTTTTCCATGTTGGTAAGCGTGTATTGTATTAATGAGCCGCATGCATGGTCATATTATGTCACAGAGTAACAATATTGAAGATCAGTAATGCCCACAAGATATTTTGAATGTTTGTGGATGCTGTAGAAAATGTTTTTCTTTGTGGTTTGGAAAGGCAGAACGCATTTAAAGGTTCCACAGTTTGCAAGAACCAAATACCATTAACAGTCACTGAATAGACTTCATACATTTCAAAACCATATCGTATGAGAAAAATTTAAACCTTCCATATTGCTGACTCATTTGGTGTCATGTGATATGTGTAAAATTCAAAACCCTTAATGTTACAGAAATCACACACAAACCTACACATACTGTCACAGAAGATCTTACATTACTGGCAAATGTATTTGTGTATTTGAGTATTGCAGAACACCTATTGCAATAGATAGCATAATATTACAGAAAATTTTAAAATGTGAAGAGATTGTCTTTCAGAACCTACACTAGAGTGCATTTTCTTTCCACGTGCTTATGTATGTGCTGACTGATATGAACCAAGCTGCTGCACCTGCTCTGCTTGCAGTTTTATTGAAAAGAGAATGCTTTTGTCATGCATAATTCATTGCAGTTTTTAAAATACTTTGCAGATTGTTTCATCATGGGTTCACGCTTGGTATTGATCTTAGATGATCTTCTGTGGGTACTGACAGACTCCCAATTGAAGGCTGCTCTTCACTTTCTTGATTCCTTGACTGGACTTGTGCAGAAAGCAACAGAGTTGACAAGGATAAAGAAAGCAGCTAGAAAATTAGAGGTAGTATTAATAGTTTTTCATTTCACTGACTACTTAATGCGTAGTGTGAATTATTTATTAGCAATTTTGTTATGTGTTTTTTGGTCTTGATGTAGGGTTGGCATATTAATAGTTGGCAATGAACATTTTACTCACATGAGAGAGAACAAGTTCTGCCATTATATAAATGCTGACTACATTTTACTAGAAATTATGGCAGCAGTGCCATCAGCAGTTTACTCCATTTATTCATTCGTTAAGTTTCAAGTCTCTTTCAGTATGCCTACTTGTGGATTAGTATATGTTTACTGACTTGTAGACAAGCAGGCTGCCTGCATCCTCTGGATAATCCTAATATTTGGGCTGCCCCAAAGAATGAGGCAACAAGCTCCTCCGAAATGTCAGAAACTATACACATGTCTACATAGTGACGACATATTCCAGAAAGTTTGGATCTTCATCTACACCACTGTGAGAACAGCAGTGTTGCTGAAAATTAAGGACTTTGGGTATATGATATCACTGGGTGAGTTGTTCCTGATGTTTTGAAGGATTGTGGTGCCTGCATCTGCAAGCATTTAGCAGGCTAAAATCAAGTAGAAGATATGTTTTGAATATTACATGGAGTTTTCTGGAATACGTGTAATCTACATTTATTACCTTTGTAATTTGTATGTCCATTTACTGTTGGGTCTAAATTATTGCATTTTTCTGGAAGAAATTTTTCAAAGTAATAGTTGTCATTCCTGTATATCGTGACTTGTAATGAATTTTTAATATTGTTACTGGTTGTGTTATGGAATTATTTTATGCTCATTTACCTGTGTTATTAATTTTTTGCTGACCTGTAGTGTTGTGGTTTTCTTACTTGTTTTTCTAATGTCTCTCTCACATATACCACTACTTGGTTTCATGTTCACTGATAATGGCTGTCTGTTGTGTTCATGTGTCTGCACTGCATTACAAGTGTAAATGAAAGTGCAAGTGCACATTTACCTCTAGTGTTTATCTGCTGAAAAAACAATTTTTTTTTGCACCTACAGTCTTTCACTATAATATACTTTCACCAAAATTTAATAATGTAACCAACAACAGTGTTAAACAGTCATCACAGTACTTAAGACTAGACAGTATTGATGATAATAATAATATCCCTTGAAGAATACTTTCTAGGAAACTGCAGTATTTTAGAAGGATGCAGTCAACAAGGAGACGTTCAAACTGAAAATGGATTGAATGTGAATTACTATAGACAGCTCTAGAAGAAATAAATTTTAGATAAATTATTTTCTCCAAATGACAGGAAAGTCTTGGCAGCTTGACTACAACCATATTTACTTAAAAACTGATTGAATTAATTACTAGAATTATATCCTTAACACAGTAGTGTAATAAGGCCCTTGAAGAAGACCCCAAACAGGAGTCAGAACATCAAGACATGATGGGTTGAGTGCAAATATTTATTTTTCTTACACATCTGTATCAGATGGTTATTACAGATTACTATGTAACTAAGAATTGCAACATAAAAATGAATTTTGAACTTACTTATCAAAATTACCAACTCAGAATTACCCTATGTATGGTTCAAACGGGGCATTTTGAATTATGATTTTACAAATGTTTTGGTAAAAGTAAGCAGCTCTAGATGAGTTCGGCTTCTACTGTATCACGTAATGAAAACTCTGTATTAATAGTGTCCTTCAAGACAGGGTCTGATATTTCTTGACACTTGTCACTAGACCTTAAACTGTTATAAGTACTAAAATGTCAGTACTGCAGGTTCCAGAATTTTTAGTTTTGGTATCAGTGAAGAGAAAAATAAACCTGAATTGCATCTGCAGTTGTAGCAGTTCAATGATGGCAAGTTTTCAATCTGAGATACCTTTACGATTGGATGCCAAGGATGATATAACAGGATTGCTGGAGTCTCCTCATTAGTAATTGAAGATAATGTCTTTAATTTGCTTGAGTTGAGATTTTCAGCCCTCTGAGGCACCATATTTTTAGTAAAGTGTCAGTGACATAAAACATGACCTTAAGATATGTGGAAGCAAGCCATCAGTTTTCAGTGTATTAAAGACTGTGGAATGAAGAAATCAGATAAATTTTAAAAGTGGCTGTTTCAAATCATGCATAAGGTGAAGAGTATGAATTATGTAGCACTTTATGATGCAGTTTTTCCTTCTTACTTTTATTTTGTGCATCAATACATTCAAGTAATGTGGGGCAGAGAGAGGAATAACAGACTGTATTCACTTATGCATCAGCCTTCTCCCTATAAGGCTATCACATTGATAACCTTGTGTTACTCGGTAGTCTGAAACATAGAAAGGAACTGGACGACAACAATGACAATAACAACAACAGCAGCAACAACAACAACAACAGCAGCAGCGGCAGCAACAGTTACAGAATTCTAGATGTAATTCCAAGTGATGTGGCAACTGGAAAAAATTACTTATTTGTTGTTGCTTGCAGGTGTTACCTGAATACCAAGCTCAGATCTCTCAACAAGCCCGAACCAAAGAACCAAAAAGTGCTATATCACGTATATTCAGCCGGTATGATGTTGTGGAGACTTCATATCATTTTCTGTCGCAGCGAATAGATTTGCACTTATGTGATGATCCTGGAGGTGAGAGACAGTAGTTGTAACATATACAGGGTGAACACATGGAATGTAGGTGATTTTAATGTAACAGGAACTGAAATATGCAGGAATAAAAACCAAGTGTATTCACGTAAGTAACATTTTGATGTTCTAATATTACACTACTTGAGGGTCCAAGTCTTGCCACCAGTAGCACTAATACTGCAGTTGTGAAAAATGGCATCTCACCTGTATCTGTATGTCTTCTAGTAGCATGAATCAAAATCTCTTGTAGATCAAAGGTGGTTTTGTATGTAGTTTGCTAGTGAACTACCAACAAAAATTGCCATCTATGAATGGTACAAATTGTTCATCGAGACTGGTTGCATTTTCAAAGGTAAAATCCCCATTAAATGACCAGTCATCTAAATTAAGTCTGAGTGGCTTTTGCTCTCAGTCCAAGAAACTGGAGAGGACAGGCTTCCCGAGCATTAAATATGTCACAGTTGACAGCACATAAAATTCTGCTGTATCAAATGTTGGAACATGTAACAGCCCAAACAAGATAAAGAACTTTGCTGCACTTCATGCTGTGATGTTCTTTAAGAATGTGAAGATGACAGGTCAAATTTTCACAACCAAAATTTTGTTTAGTGCTGAAGCCACTTCCCATTTGTCCATGCATGTTAATTGACATGGGGAGCAGCAATTTGCATTCTGTAGATGAAGATTCAAGGGAAAGTCCCAAGTTCAGTGTTTTTGGTGCTCTGTTCAGAAAAAAGTTTTCAGGCATTTATTTTTTGTCTGATGAACTGCGACTGGTAACGTATCTAGACATATTATAGGGATTTCTTACGCTGATGCACTGTTGGAGGCAGATAGTTCTAGTGACATGCTATTCCAGTAAGACAGAGCTTCCACCCCTGCACCCTCACTCTGCAGATTAGGACAACTTGGATAAAAAATTACACAAAACTTAAATGGCAGAGGTTTGTCCTGTTGCTTTGTCACCTTGTTTCCCAGACCTTACATCACTTGATTTTTTCCTTTGGGGGTACAGAAAGGATGTTGTTTACTTTTCATTATTTGTGCCATCTCTGCAGGAACTTGCTGGGAGGATATGAGCTCCTGTAGCTACACTTACACCCACCTTTCTTTCAAATATGTGGACTGAACTTGAATACAGATATTGTATATGTTCAGCTACTCGCAGTGGTGTCATTGAGCATCTGAAAACTGTTTCATGTAGGTCACAAAAATTTGATCATATAACATACCAAAATATGTCCACTTTTTAATCGTGTGCCTTTGTTTAGCAGTATTATAAGTACAGTCATCTATTGACATATCTCCACTGTTTTTCTTGTTACTGAATACAATGGTGCACATTAAAGATGGAGCACTGATTAGTTATGAACATTGCAGTTCCCAGCACTGTGGTTAGGAGGAGAAGGAGGAGGAGGAAGTGAAATAGATGTAGAAGGAAGCAGTTGTGTTCTTATTTGAGGTAACCTGCTTGCATTTGCTTGTAGGGATAGAGAAAAATCATGAAAAACCTGTGTTCTATTTATCATTTGATTTTTGTGGCTTCTAAAATACATAGCAGGAGTACTAGTCGCAATATTAGGTTTCTTCTGTTGTTAAGAACAGCAACTGTTTTGGGCCATGTCAACAGTTGCTGCAGTCTCAGGCCTACCATTCCTACATAATCACATGTATTAATTTTTCTGTGACAAACATGTGGACACTGTTGTATTGTAGTATAATAATCATAACATCCTTTCCGTATATTTACTGATACTGATAACAAATTTCAGTCAGTGACTTATTTCTTAAAACGCAAGTAATTGTACACCATGTCTTGTTTATGTGACTGTTCTGGTCAGATAGCATGCTGAATTGGTTTGTGTAAGTAATGCTCATTAGTTGATGAAAAGCAAGCTCTAGCATTATTATCAAACCTTACTACTACTGCTGCTGCTGCTACTACTACTACTACTACTACTACTACTACTACTACTACTACTACTACTACTACTACTACTACTACTGCTACCACCACCACCACCACCAGGCCAGGGACAGAGCTATTCTCAAACATGAAGTAATTTTTCTATTTTCGTATTTTAATTAGACAGTGGGTTGAGTTTTTATGAAGTACCATAATAATGGAGGGTACTGTTAAAAGGAGGTATGTAAAATAGAAATTTTGGTGTAAGTGGGAAGTACATTCTGGGTACTTTTGATTGTGGTTTTCCAGATGGGAGGTCAGTTCATCCAGATCTGAAAGAAGGAGGTGCACTTCAAATTAGCTTGCAACATTTTCAGGTATTTCAGTGTGCATACGGTTTGTAAGAACCGTTATTTCAGTGTTGTCAGTAGAACATATCTGTTGTGTCTGCACATTATTGTGGATGTTCCCTCACTCACATAGACTGAAGAGAACTATACATCTGGAACTGCTTGTATTGTGTAGACATAAATGTATTCCATTTGGCTGTACATCTGAAGATGCTTGCACTTTTGTAAGTAGGTGTCCAACCAGAATTTTTCAAATTTTTTCAGACTTAAATTTTAAAACATATATGAAAGTTGCACGCAGATTATTTTGCATACAGTACAAATTTCATGTCTGTCAGGTGCCAAGGTTAAGAATGAGTAGAGCTATATCTCCACTGTCTTACATGCCTTCATGGCCTGCACTGGGACAACTTCACTTTTATATTTCACAGATTTTACAACTTTTTTTAACTACTGCTGCTTACAGTGTGTCACATTTTCTAAGTGTTACATTTTGCAGTATTGGTATTCAAATCTTAAATCAGGAGGTAATGTGACAGACAATATTACATGCAGTGTAAGGTTTTGATATTTCTATTGCTGCGTACAATACAGTACGTTAAATATTTGCTACTACTGCAAAAATGTATTAATTGCCTGTACCATTATATACAGAAGACTAAAGTGTGTTTCTATGAGTGTAACCACTTTTGTTCGTCTGTTTCTGCCATAATTCCTCTACACATTGAGTCCTGTAACCATAATTTTCAATTTTTTAAATGTCGTACCCCATTTTCCAGAACCATACTCATATTTATAATCATGGTTATTTCATTATTGCAGTGGCTTTTTAATTATAAGTGCAATCATCTCCCTTGTATCATAGAGTGACTGTTACCATGTTTTTGGTAATAGGAATTATAAAAGTTACAAGTGTATAGTACTATTTTTTTTTTAAAGAAATGTAATATGTTTACTCTCCAGTAAATGAATTTTGCCCTTGCATGTGCATGGTGGTGTGTCTTATTCAATATTGTGTACCTGGAATGTTTGTTAGTTTTTACTTTGATTTAGTGTTAAGTGGTAAGAGAAAATGATGTGCCCAGAAAATAGATGGTATTCTTACATTTTTAAAAATTTCAAATGAATTATGGCTGGGAACAAAACAAACACCTATTGAACAGCATAAAAGAAAGAAAATGGCGTTGGATTGGCCATACACTACGTAAACCACAAGGTGCCATAGAAAGACACACATTGGACTGGAACCGTCAGGGTACAAGGAATAGGGGTAGACCAAGAGCAACCCGGAAAATAACAAGAGACCGGGAACTACAGAAGGCTGGAAAAAGGTGGAAAGAGGCAAAAGGACTAGCATTAGATAGAACACATTGGAGGTCTTTTGTGAAGCCTTGTGTTCCACATAGGAACAAAATGAGATGATGATCATTAACATTTTTTACTCACGTTTGATTTCAGGTGGATTACTACCCCTATCACCTAGCTATTGGAGATAGAAAACATTGGCCCAAATATCGGGAGGGGTCGTTTCCTCACGTGCAATGGTTGGATCAAGCACTAGCTGCATTTCGTAACAGTTTTCTGGATATAATTGATCAGGGCCGAATGCAACATACACCGCTGGTCCGCACTCAGGCTCCTTCCCACATTGCTCAGCAAGAACCTGCCAAGACTTCTAATGCCAGTGATAATACTCAACAGCAACAGCAGCAACACCAAGCACAGGTTGGACCAGTACAGCAACCTAGTTTTATATAAGTATGTAAGAAAGAAGATTTGAAGTATGTGGAATGTGCAGTGGGTAGCATCATTTAGCTTTGGGGCAATACATATTCTGGAAAACTTATGTTTGAAAAATATGATTTCTATACCAAAGTGAAATATAGTTTAAGATTGAATGAAAATATTAGTCACATTGAATAAATTACATGTCATTATACTCCTTAACCTGTACTTGCAGATAAATACTGTACACTGTTAATGTAGCATATACTCGGTATGTGTCCATTATCTGGCTTGGTTATAGAAACTGTTTTGGGAATTGGTTCTATCTCTGTTGTCAAGTGACATTACAACCCTAATCAGTAGCACCCACTAGTTGGAGCTAACCCACATCTCTGGGGACAGAGCTTAGGTCTATACAGTGGGCTGAACTGAATATGTTTCTTTTTCTAGGTTGTCTTTTCTCTGCACCTAACATGACAGATTGAAGCTTTTAATGACAGTTTTCATTTTTCCCACAGAAATTTGATGTTAACTCATTATTATTTGTTGGATAGGAATCACAGAAAAAGGGCCCAAGTTCAACGGGAGCACATGGTAGCACTGGCAACCCTGTGAAGAACTATATCCTCACACAATTGGCCAAGTTGATGACAACTTGCGTGATACTTAGGATACAGGATTTTACCCTGTATCAAGTAACAACGTCAAAACGCAAGCAGATACCAAAGGAATTCATTGCAGGTAACGTAGCTGCAATGTATGTTTTCAAGCTTAATGAGATCTATTAATTAATTCTGTATTAACTCAAGTTTGTTAGCTCATAGTATAACAGTGGAATTCTGTATATTTTAAATAACTGTATCTTTGTTATCTGACTTACTGTGAATATGATAGTGAAAAAGACCCATTTTTAAAAGTAAATTTAGTTGAATTTGCTAATAGTATTAGTGTTACAAGTAACTGTTATGTTTACAGAATACCAGGCAAATACAAATTTTATCTTTTAACAAACAGTCCATCCTGTATGCCAGTACACATATGTTAGTGTCATTTATGCTGTTGCAATTATTATGTAGTGCGATAATGGCAAAGAATGCAAGAGAATAAAATTCAAGTCCCAGGCAACTAGGTATGCAAGTAGGTATGTTAACCTTTTGAGCAACATCACCAGGTTTTCTCAGTGGCTAGGGAACAAGTCTATCAAACCTTACCATTCAAAGATCATGTATGTATACTCAGGTGACAGCCATGGCTTTGCAGTACCATTCACTCGGTGGGATTGTTTTGTGCAGAACTGTTGAAAGTTACTGTTTACTGACAGTTAGTATGTAAATCAAGTTTTAATAAGATGTTGCATTTTAAGAAATAAGCTATTTACATAAGTAGTGATTGATTTAAGTGAGAAATATATTTTGGAAACAGTCTGATTATACTCGTGTTGTAACATAGCAAACACGTACAGAGTATTTACAAATTTAACATTGTTCATTTTCTGTGCAACTATATTATATTCACAAAGATTTAATACCAACTTGTTGCATTGTACTGTTTATTTGTTGGTTAGTTCTCTGACATGTTTCAGCCTGGCTTAATAGACCATCTTCACAGAGACTTCTATAATATGTGCAGCATTTGTTTCAACTTAACTATGTAATTAAAATCGATGTTGTAGTAGGTAACAGTTAAAATACAAGAAGTTACAAGAAGTACAGTATAAAAGTATAAAATTTGCATGTTGTGGCCAAACACCTACTACAACTTCAATTTTAATCATATGTGAAAACTCAGATAGGTAAGTTGAAACAAACGCTGCACGTAGTATAGAAGCCTCCCTGAAGATGGCCTATAAGGTCGGCCGAAACATGTTGGAGAGCTAACCAACAGATAAATAACTCAATGCAACAATTTGGTATTGATTCTTTGTGAACTTCCAGAGTGTCTTGTAAATCAATTGTGTGAAGGGTGCCCAAAGTTAGTGGCGTTACTGACATCTGACATACTTGCAGTGGATGGAAACATACAGTACTCAGGCCTGACATACCAACTACATTGGACAGTGCTGAGGGGTTATTATTTATTTGATTGATACTTACCATTGCTTTATGCCACATAACACAAATTTGCGTCTCACATGTGAGTGATTCATGACATTACTTTCAGTATACTGTGTAATAGGAATTAATGTTTTGTGTCCTGTCTGTCAGAGAATTTTTGCTACAAGTATAGAAATATGTACTTGACCTGTGAGTTTGAGATTTCCAGTCATTGTTATATATCTGTAAACAAGTTCAATGTGTAATGGTTGTGGGACGTTTGCTCAGTTTTGTTTAATTATCTCAGAAATTGCTAGACTTAAGATAAAAATTGAGCAGGACATAAAGTATGTTTCAATTTCCTGTGCAGTTTTCTTTTCAAAACATTTTTCACTCCAATAAATATATTACTGGTTATGCCATAAGTAGGTGCAGAAATGCACACTGGCCTTCTGCTCATATACAGTGCCCTTTATTTTGGTTAGATTTCAATGTTGCTTGGTTTGTACTGTAATGAAGATTTGGAATGTGTTGACAGATTTTAATTAAAATGCAAAACATCAGATTTTTTGTTGGTTCTTGAGTTGTTGCATGCGTACAGTTGGACAGACGGATGGACAGTTTGATTTTACTAGGCACTTTGCACAGATATGAAGTCCTAGAAACATGCACCCACCATGCCTTCATTAGTGTGACACAATTTGCGATATAGAAAATTGAAGGAGGATGTTCTTGGTGACTTATTCGTATTGCAAGATTGAATATGATGTCTCTTCTTTTGTTTCCATTACTTTAGCTCAACATAAGAGGAAGACAAAACTTGGTCCAGGTATTGTGTAAATTAAAAGTGATTTTCATAGTAAGGTGTAAGGTGGAGCATGTATCGTAGGTGCATGACAGAGCTCATCATTGCTATAGCTAGTACTAGAGTTACTGCATGTATATGTTTAGGTTGTAATATTTTTATATGTAAAAACTTAGAAGGGTGTGTTGTAACTATGTATAGCTTTGTTTAAGAGAACTGTGCAGCTTGTTTAAGTTATGAGAGCTGCATTGTGTTTTGTGTTTGTGTCTGCTTGTTGATGCAGACTCAGTCGTACCTGTATGTGTCTATGTAAATTCAGGAAATTTCCTGCAGCATCTTGTGCAGAACCAGTTGAACAGTTTTCAGGCAGGAATATCTTGGAGCCATATAGTAATTTGACTTTGGGGGAGTTAATCTGAACTAGACTCACCAAAGATACCTCTTGGTGTAGACTTAACCCTTTAAACCCCGAATTAAATCCCGTCTTCTATTTGCTGGCATTATTAGGAGCTCACCATTTTCTCCACGTTAGCAGGATAAGGGTTAAATTA
>Ga0268261_10003050_pt1 | contig 12175 bp, 8 predicted proteins | sample TergutNc150P1_FD_190353 | JGI IMG/M metagenome (GOLD analysis project Ga0268261, IMG submission 190353) | Nasutitermes corniger P1 segment gut microbial community from laboratory colony in Florida, USA - Nc150 P1 (SPAdes) (version 2) | ecosystem: Host-associated > Arthropoda: Insects > Digestive... | reverse complement strand
GTCTGAGTTCCCACTCAGACTTGACTACGGCCGGTCACCACATGCGTATGTAAACCAGAGGCTGCAAATAGAGTTAGAGCTCCTAATGATGAGCGGCGTACCGCTCGAAACATGTTGAACCTTTAATGAACGGTTGAATAATAAATTCTGTTACAAGGTTGCATCTTGTTGGTTGTTTCTACTGAATGTTATTGAATTGTCGTGCAGTAGGTTTTGTTTTATAATTTCTTCCAGTTTCATACCCTTTTCTCTTGTGTATGGTAAGATGTTGTTCTTGGAATATGGCTCTCCTAGTAAAACGTTAGTTTTTCTCGCACGAAAAGGAAACAAAATTTCTCACTTATTTAAAACACGATTTAATATTATAAGACGGAATGTTTTAGTGGTAAATGTTTACATACGATAGGATAAATTATATCCACATCAAAACCGGCCACTCCGAATAAGTTTGAAATCTCTTCATGAAACCCTCGGAAAAACCATCTAGCACAAATTAATTTGATAATCTAGTAAAATGCCTAAACTTTTTCCAATTAATTGCCTTTATAAACGAGATCTTATCATTCAACACAAAACATAAACTTATATTTTTCCTTCATGTTTCGTACCTCCTCTCTCCAATAGGATTTCTTGTGCAAAAATTGAATTTTCTGGAAGCTTTTCTTAGTTATAGCCAGATATCATTTATAACCATTGTATCTAAAATCAACTAATTTTATTACTTTCCCTCACAAACGCTGTTCTGGGAACACTTAAAAAGCGTGCTAATAAACACAAGAAGTGATGCTTATAAATTTCAGAAAAGGTGAAGACTGAAAATATCGGAATTAAGTAATAACAATAAAATTGTTTGATATATGTCATTCTGACATGTGGCAGTCGATGAACTAAATAAGTTACCAGTAAAACATACAAAGCCAATATATCCTAAACAGACAACTGTTTCTTTCCTTATAAAGATTAAATCAAGTCTGTATACGTATATACCCTCTGTAAAACAGTCTGTAAATTTCCCATGTGACAAGCAGTTTCTAATTATCGTCTGTGACAAAGAGACAGGAAGTACACCTATGCCAAACAGTATGTAGTTAAGCCCTGTGCCAAAGAATCTGTAAGTATCACCAGTGACAAACAGTCTTAAAATATGCCCTTCATCAAACAGTCTGTATATATGCCCTGTTGCCAAACAGTCTGTAAGAATTCCTTGTGCCAATCTCTAAGTATCCCCTATGCCAAACAGTCTGTAAGTATCCCTGTCCCAAACAGTTGGTAAACATGCCGTGTCAAATAATCCGTAAATATCAAATGTTGACAATCATTCTCTACGTTTCCCATATTCAAAATATTATGTAATTTTTCCATGTGCCAAGAAATTCCTAAGTATTATCTGTGCCAAACTGTCTGTATGTTTCCCATTTGCCAACAGTCTGTAAACATCACCTGTGCCATAATTCCTGTAAGTGTCCCCTGTGCCAAAGGGCCTGTAATTATACCCTGTGCCAAACAGTCTTTAAATGTCGCCCGTGGCAAATATTCTGTAAATATTCCCTTTTTCAAATAATCTCTAAATATCCTCTATGACAAAAATTTCGCAAATAACCTTTGTGCCATACAGTCTCCAATTATCCCCTAAGACACACATTTTGTAAGTTTAAAATGTGTCGATCTGTCTGAAATATCCCTGGGTCAAATAGTGTATAGATATCCCCTGGGCCAAACGCTCTGTGTGTATCCCCCATTCCAAACCAACGCTAATTATCCTCCTTGCCAAAAGTCTGTATGTAAAATCATGCCAATTATTCTATAAATTTCTCATGTGCTAAACAGTCTAGGTGTCCCCTTTGTAAACAGTCTGTAGGTAAATCTTGTGCCAAAGAGTCTCTAGGTATTTCCCTTTCAAAACAGTCTGTAAGAATTCACGGTGCAAAACAGTCTCTATGTATCCCCTATGCCCAAGAGACTGAAAGTTTTCCCTGGGAAAAACAGTCTGTAAGTATTCCTTCTCACAGACAGTCTGTAATTACCCCCTGTTTCAAACATTCTGTAATTATCCCTACTGCTAAACAATCTGCAAGGATCCCCTCTGCTAAACATTCTCTTTGTATACCCTGTGGCCAAACAGACTGTAAGTTATCACTTTGGTAAACCGTCTGTAAGTATCCCCTCTAACCAACAGTCTGTAATTATCCCCTGTAGCAAACGGTATATACATATCGCCTGTGCCAAACAGTCTGTAAGGATCTCTTGTGACAAACATTATGTAAATATCCCCTAGATTTCAGCAAATATCTCTGTGCCAAACAGTGCTTAAGTATTTCCTGTTTCAGTCTGTTAGTATTCTGTGTGTCAAAGAGTCCTTAAATAACCCCTGTGCCAAACGGTCTGTAGGTGTGCCCTCTGCCAAACAGTCTCTACGTGTGCCCTGTGCTAAACAGTCTGTAAGCATCCCCTGTGCCAAATTGTCTGTAATTATGCCCCGTGCAAAACAGTCTGCTGATAACCCTATTTACCAAACAGTCTGTAATTGACCCTGTCCAAAACATTATAGAATTATCCTCTATACCAAGTAGTTTTGAAGTATCCCCCGTGCACAATAGTTCTGAAAGTACCCCTGTGACATGCACTCTGTAAATTTCCCCTTTGTCACACCATCTGTAAGCATCCCCTGTTTGCCACATAATATTTATATATTCCTTGTGCCAAAGAGTGTGTAAATTTGCCTATTGTAAACAGTGTGTAAGTATCCCCCGTCCCAACAGTCTGTAATTATCCCCCGTGCAATATAGTCTGCTTGTATCCAATTGGTCAAAGATTTTTTAAGAATACAGTTTGGCAAACAGTGCAGTTATACCACTTTCCAAAATGTATGTAAGTATGCCCTACAACAAAAGAGTGTCCCTGTGCCAAACACTTTGTTTGAATCTCGTGTGAAAACAGTCTCTAAGTATCCCCTGAGCCAAACATTCTGTAAATATAATCTGTTTCCAAACAATATCTAAGTATCCTACGTCACAAACACTCTGTTTGTATCCCCTTTCCCAGTCTCGTTGTAAGAATCCCCTCTGCGAAAACGTCTGTATGTATCGACTGTGATAGACCGTAATTAAACCCTTTTGCAACAGTGTTTAATCATCACTTTTCCCAAACAACCAAGAAGTGTCCCCTCTGTACGAGAGTCTGCAAGGATTCCCTGCACAAAACGGTCTTTATGTTTACTATGTACCAGATGGTTTATAAGTAACTCCTGCTCCAATCATTCTTTAATTAGCCCCTGTGCATAATGTTTTATGTATCCCCTCTTCCAAACCGTATGCAAGTATCGCCCCCCCCAAACAATTTATTAATATTCCCTCTGCCAAAGAGTCTTAAAATTCATTGAGCCAAAATATCTGTAAGTATTCTCTGTTAAAAGTTATCAAATTTTGTCTCACATGATAAATATTCTGTAAGAATCCCTTGTGCCAAAGAGACTGTAAGACTGAGCAAAGAGTCTGTAATTATCCCCTGTTTTAAAGATCCTGTAAATATCCCGTTTTTCAAACTGTCAGTAATTACCCCATGTGCCAAACAGATTGTAAATATCCCCTTGAAAACAGTATCTAAATATCCCCTGTGCTAAACAGTCTGTAAATATCGCCGCTGCCAAACACTCTGTATGTATCACCCGTGCCAAACCGTCCTTAATTATGCCCTGTGCCAAACAGTCTGTAATTATACCCTGTTGCCAAACAGTTTGTAAAATTTCAATTTCCCCAACAGACTCTAAACATTCCCTGCGCCAAACTGTCTTTATATCTCCTGTGTAAAACAGTAGGTATATATCGCCTGTGCCAAACAGTCTGTAAGTATGCTCTGTACTAATCATTATGTAATTATACCCTGAGTCAAATAGTCTGTAAGAATTCCCTGTGCTAATCCTTCTGTTGGAATTATTTGGGTCAAACATCCGGAGAGTACCCCCTTTTAACCAAAAACCCTTTACGTATCCCTGGTTTCCAACACAGTCCTTAATATCCCCTTTGCCACAGAGTTTTTAGTGTCCCTTGTGCCAACAGTCTGAATATATCCCTTGTTGCCAATGCGTCTGTAATTATCCTCAATGCCATGCTGTCACTGTTTTAAACAGTCTGTAAATATCCCATGTGCCCAACAGTCGGTATATATGCCCTGTGCCAAACAGGCCGTAAATGTCAACCCTTGCCAATCAGTCTGTAAGTTTACCATGTTCCAAACAGTTTAAATTATTTTATGTTCCAAACAGAACATAAGTATCCCCTGTGCCAAACAGTCTGTAATTTCCCAATTTGCCAAATTCTGTAAATATCCCCTGTGCCAAACAGTTTCTAAGTTTCCTCTGTTCTAAACAGTAGGTAAATATGCCTTGTGTCACACAGTTGTGAATGTCAACTGTTGCCGGACCATCTGTAAGATTCCCATGTTCCAAACACACTGTAAATATACTCTGTGGCCAGACAGACTGTAAGTAAACCTTGTTTCCAAACAGCTTCTGAATATCCCCTGTATCATAGAGCCTGTAATTGTAACTTGTGCCAAATCGTCAGTAAGTATGCCTTATGCAAACAGTCTCTAAGTATTTCCTGTGCCAAAGAGTCAGTAAGTGTCCCCTGTGCCAAACAGCCTGTAATTATACCCTTTGATAAACAGTCTGTAAATATCACACGTACTAAACATTCTGTAAGTATTCCCTCTTCCAAACAATCTCTACATATCCCCTTGACAAAATTTTTCAATTATTCTCTGTCCAAAACAGTCTGCAAGTATTACCTGTTCCATAAAAGTGAGTAAATAACCCCTTTTCCAGACAAAATTTAATTATCCCCTTTTGCCAAAAAGTTTGTAATTAGCCCTTATGACAAATAACTTGTAAATAAGCTCTGTCGGCCGAGGCGTGACGCTGACCTCTCACCCCCTTCTAGTGTAGTGGTCATGAAAGGGTAGAGCTATACCACTACTCTCTCTATGGGCCGTACGGCTGGTACACAGCCTCAGTGCCTGTACGAGTGTGCACCTTAAAATAAGCTCTGTGTCAAACAGTCCGTAATTATTCCCTTTGTCATTCCATAAATATACCTTGTTGCCAAACTATATCAAAGTATTAACTGAGGCAAACTTTCTGTAAGTATCCCTGTGCCAATCAGTCTGAAAGTATCCCATGAGCAAAACAGGCTGTATGTAACTCCCGTGCCAAACTCTCTGCAAGTATCCCCCGTTCCAAACAATCTGTTATTATCCCCCGTGCCAAAATTCTGTATATAAAACCCGGCAAAATATTCTGTAAGTATATCATGTGGTAAACAATCTAGGTGTCCCCTGTGCCAAAGAGTCTGTAAATATCTCCTGTGTCAAACAGTCTCACAGTATTCAATGTTCAATACAGTATGTAAGTATTTACTGTGCCAAACAGTCTTTATACATCCCCTATGCTCAACAAACTGTAAGTATCTCCTGGAAAAAATGTATGTAATAAACTTTCTCCCAAACAGCCTTCAGTTTTCCCCCGATTCAAACAGTCTTAATATTCCTTGTGTCAAACAGTCTGTAAATATCCACTGCACCAAAGAGGTTGTTTGTGTCCCCTATTGCCAACATTCTCTAAATATTCCCTTTGCCAAACAGTCTCTCATTATGCCTTGTGCTATACAGTTTGTAAATAACTCCTTTTGCCAAACAGTCTGTAAATATTCCCTGTTACAGATAGTCCCTAATTATACCCTGCGCCAAACATTCTGTATGTATACCCTGTGGACAAACAGACTGTAAATAACCCCTTTTCTAAACAGTCTGGAATTATGACCCCTGCCAAACCGTCTGTAAGTAACCCCTGTTCCAAACAGTCTGAATTTATCCCATGAACCCAACGTCTGTAAGTATCCCTTGTGCCAAACAGTATTTAAATATTTCCTCTAACAAACAATCTTTAAATATAAACTTTGCCAAACTTTCAGCAAATATCTCTATGGCAAACAGTGTGTAAGCTTTTCCTGTTTCAAAGAGTCTGCTTTTATCCCCTGTGTCAGAAGTCTCTAATTTTACCCTATGCAAAACACTCTGTAACTATCACCTGCGCCAAAATGTCTGCAAATGTCATCTGTGCCAAACAGTCTATAAATATTCTCTTGTGCGAAACAAATTGTTATTATGCTCTGCTGCCAAACAGTCTCTAATTTTACTTTGTTACAAAGAGTATAAAAGAATCCTCTGTTCCAAACAGACTCTAAGTAATTTTTATTGTTGCACCGTGCATGTTGCAGACTCTAAGTAACTTCTGTGCGAAACATTCTATATTTATCCCCTGTGCCAAACAGTCTGTACGTATCACCTGTTGACACACAGTCTGTAAATTTCCCATATATCAAACAGTCTCTAAGTATTCCCTGTTTCAGTCTCTATATATTCCCTCTGCCACACTGTGTATAAGTTCACTCTGTTGCTAAGAGTGTGTAGGTATTCCATGATCCAACAGTCTGCAATTATCACCTGTACAAAGAGTCTGCATGTATCCAATGTGCCAAAGAGTTTTTAAGTGTGCCATATGCCAAACCTTGTGTAAGTACCCCCTTTTGCCAAACAGTTTTAAACATACCCTGTTCCAAACAGTCTGTACGAAACCCATGTGAAAATGTTCTCTAAGTATTCCACGTGCCATACATTCTGTAAGAATCCCCTGTGACACAGAGTGTGTCAGTATCATTTGTTTCGAAACCATTTTTCAGCATTCTCTCTCACAAACATTCTCTTGGTATCCCCCGTGCCAAACTGTTTGTAAGTATCCCCTGTGCCTAAGAGTTTGTATTTGTCGACTATGATAGACTGTAATTATGCCTTTGGCAACATTGTGTAATTAAACCTTGTGCCAAACAGCCTGGAAGTATCCCCTATGTATGAGCGTCTGCAAGGATGTCCTGTTTCAAAATATTTTGTATGCTTACCTTGTGCCAAACAATCTTTAATCATCCTCTGTTCCATACTGTTTTTAAGAATTCCCTGTGGAAACTTTTTTATGAATCCTTTGTGCGAAACAGGCTGTAAGGATCCCCTGTGCCAAAACAGTCTCTATGTGCACCATGTCCCAATCATTCTCTAAGGTTCCTCTGTTTACAAACAATATTAAGCACCCCCTGTGTCAAACAGTCTGTAAATATCCCCTGTTCCAGTCAGTATGTAATATTCCACGCGTAAAATATTGTTTTATTGTACCATGAGCCAACCGTGTGTAAGTAACCTCTATTGCCACAGAGTCTGTAATATTCTCTTGTGCCAAACAGTATGTAAGTATCCCCTGGGCCAAACAGTCCGTAAATATTGCCTGTACCAAAGAGTCTATTAGTGTTCCCTGTGCAAAACAGTCTGTAAATATGCCCTCTGCCAAACAGTCTGTAAGTATCCCATGTTGCCAAACCGTCTGTAATTATCCCCTGTGCCAAAGAGTTTATAAGTATCCTTGTGCCAAACAGACTCTCTCCTCTGTGCCAAAGAATAAGTAAGTATCCCTAGTTGCCATAGAGTTTGTAATTATCCCCTGTGACAAAGAACTTATAAGTATTATTGTGCCAAGCAGTGTGTAATTATCCTCTGTGCCAAAAATATGTAAGTATCCCCAGTTGCCAAACAATATGTAAATATCCCCTGTATCAAACAGTCTTTAAGTATTTCCTTTTTCATACAGTCTGTATGTTTCCAATGTGCAAAATATTATGCAATTATATCCTGTTGCCAAACAGTCTGTATTTTCCCCACGGGTCAGATATTCTGTATGTGTCCCCTAAGCCAAGAAGTCTGTAAATTTCTACTGTGCCAAAGACTCTGTAATTATGCCCTGTGCCAAACACTCCTTAAGTATATACTGTGCCATATAGTAGGTAAATGTCCCCTGTGCCATTCAGTGTGTAAGTATACGCTGAGTCAAAGAGACTCTATGTATGCTCTGTGCTAAACTTTCAGTAAGAATCCCCTGTGCCAATCAGTGCTTAATGTATCTCCTGTGTCAAACACTCTTCAGAATTATTATAGGACAAAATCCTTGAAAGTATCCCGTGTTTTCCAAACAGTGTGTAGGTGTCCCTTGTTGCCAAACAGTCTGTAATTATCCCCTGTGCCAAACAGTTTATAAGTATCCTTGTGCCAAACAAAATCTAAGTATCCTCTTTGCCAAGCATTCTGTGCATATCCCTAGTTGCCAAACAGTCCGTAAACATCCCCCGTAACAAACAGTCTCTAAGTATCCCTTGTGCCTAACAGAATATTTTTATCCCCTGTGCCAAACAGTCTGTAAGTATCCCTTGTTGCCAAACAGTTTGAAAATATCCTTGTGCCAGACAGACTCTAAATATTGTTTTGTATTGTGTAATTATCCCCTGTTGCCAAAGATTTTGTAATTATCCCCTTTGCCATACAGTTTGTAAGTATCCTTGTGCCAAACAGTTTGTAAATGTCCTCTGTGGTAAACAGCCTGTAAGTATTCCCAGTTCACAGAGTCTCTAAATATCCCCTTTATCTAACAGTCTGTACTTTTCCTTTCATCCAAACAGTCTGTCTGTATCTCAAGTGTCAAACATTATGCAAGTATCCCCCATTGCCAAACATCCTCTAATTATCCCTTGGGTCAAATAGTCTGTGTGTGTCCCCTGTACCCATAAGTCTGTAAGTTTCCGCTGTGCCAAAGTGTCTATAATTATGCCCTGTGCCAAACACTCCGTCAGTATGTACTGTGCCATATAGTATGTAAATGCCCCCTGTGCCATATATTGTGTAAGTATCCCCTGAGTCAAAGTGTCTCTATATATCCTCTGTGCCAAACAATCATGAGAATTCCTCTTTGCCAATCAGTCTGAAATTGTCTCATGTGTTAAACGTCCTTCAAGGTTACTATGTGTCAAACCTTCTGAAAGTATCCTTAATTTCCCAAACAGTTTCTGAGTATCCCCATTGCCATACAGTCTGTTATTATCCCTGTAGCAAACAGTTTGTAAGTATTCTCTGCGACAAACTGTCTGTAAGAATCGCCTGTGCCTTTCCTTAAGAAAGTATCCCTTGTTTCATGCAGTCTGCTAGTATCCCCTGTGTCAAACAATCTGTAAATATCCCTTGTTTTCCAAACAGTCTTTATGTATACCCTGTGCCAATCTGTGTAAGTTTGCCCCGTTACAAACAATCTGTAAGTATCCCCTGTGCCAAAGAGACTGTAATATTACTGTAAAAACAGGCACCAAGGATCCCCTGCTCCACACAGTCTGTAAGGGGACTTCTGTGCCCAACAATTTGTAAATATCCCCTTTGTCCAACAGTCTGTTAGTATTTCCTGTACCACACAGTCTCTAAGTGTTCTTTGTGCCAAGCAGTCTGTAAATATCCCCTGTTCCAAAAAGTGTGTAAATATCCCCTGTGCTCTCAGTCTCTAAATATTCCCTGTGCCCAACAGTCTTTAAGTATCCACTGTGCCCAATATTTTTAAATATTTCCTGCGCCAAACCATCTGTAATTATCCCCTGTTCCAAACTCTGCTTCAACTTGTGACATCCTAAGATAAAGACGGAACATACTTTTTAAAATTTTTCTGCCTGCTTATCCTAACGTCCCACAAACAGAAATTTTTTTGTCCAGTGATACGCCAGTTTTCTCAAAGATGTGTCCACAGATTTCTCGTATTATTGCCTTTCAACCTAAATTTTCTTCAGAGTAATAAAATTGTAAAACAATGTAAATTTACTAGATCAAGTGAGTTATGCATTTTTGGACAATTAGCTCCTTCGCCCTTTTTTTTTTCTAAGTTTGTCTATAAATATCAAGATGACAATGCTTGCCATTTTCTAACGCTATAATAACTTTTGACTAAAATCCTCTTGGCGAATGAATTTTAAAATATCTGCATAGCGGAAAATTTTGCTAAAGTGTCAAACAATGGTTGGAACATTAAGTAATGATACTCTTATGTGGTTATTGATTACAAGTACATATTTAATTGTGCGAAAGTTTGGTGTGCTGTAAAGTTAAACTCCTGTACACAAAATGTAATTAAAATGAGACTTATGTACATGAATTAAACAATAAAATTTTACTCTTGTTTAATGAAATCATCTTTTAAGTTCCAAGTACATCACGTAGGATACTCCCCTCCATTTAACTAGGCTTTGACACCGGTTAAATTATGGACCGTAAGAGTTTACGGGTAACACACACTGTTATACGGGTTCAGTATATGGAACCAGAAGAAAATCGCAGATTCTGGCGACATCTTCTACGTAAACACTCAAATTTTCACACAGGTTCATGTGGACACATTGACGTTAATTCAGATTCGAATTTGAAACTTTTTTAGTCTAAGCTTTTTCTATCAACTTATAATTATTTTCTTTAAGTTGTTATTATATGTCATCACAGTTTTGACTGTTGTGCTTTATATGAGTAATCTTACATTAATCATGGTCTTTTTTGAGACCGGAACAAATTTCCCAGCTGTCAGTGTGAACTCCTTATTAGCTGTGGCAATGATGACGACCAGACAGCGCTGAAATGAGACAGGAGTTCCTATCCAGTCGCAGCCCCATGCTGCATCTCTCACAGCCTCTGCCTGAAATAATTGAAGAATACATATGTCTAATACAAATTAAATAATATAAAATTTCCCGTCCATTTATTTCCCAACAATTGCGTATTTAGTTTTAATGCTGCTAAATACTTCAACTGCACGTTACATCCATTTTCAGGTGGCTAGAAGTGTTGAAGGGTGACACGGCGTGCTAAAGAGTTTGTCAGATATAAATGGCAAAATATTTATACATATTAGTTCGATTCCACAAATGTACATAATTATTATTTCAATACGTCTGTAGTAATATTAAATATTTACGGAATTATACTTATATGTGTACACATTTATCTATATAGCACGAAGCACATTCCTTCAATACTTCTTGCTCTAATGACATGGCTGAAGCTTGCAGCTGAAATATATAGGATAATTAAAAACCAATTTTGCAACTGGTTGGAAATATAGATGTGTAATTGTCTAATATATTTATGGATAAATCCCATAGCAAATTTCCTGGCACAGTTAAATTTATTCCATTTTTATTTTCAAATATTAACATCAGCAACTTAAGACGCTCCTTTCATATACTTTAAATCATACTACGTAATACGATAATTGAACCATTTTTATGCAAAGGATTTAAAATTCAACAGCAAGTAAAACACACCGCAACACTGGAAATATCGTCTATGTCAACGTAATGATTAAAGCAAAAATGTGTCATTTTTCAGTGGCAGTGCCATAAAGAACGTCGCTGAATATAATTTAGTCAGTTGTACTTACATGAGTCGAAAGTTCATCTCCAAGCCAGCAATATATAAACAAGAAGCCCGTCAAATGAATATACAGCAATATACACCGGAATGCGTCTACTGTATTACTCAGGCTCTGATAAACAAAACAAGAAAAAATGTAAGTATGCCATAACACTGAGGCGCTTTCGTGCAACCATTGTTGCAGTGGAAAACAATGAGTAAGAATTATATATTCTGAATGTGTATTTGTAGACTGAGATATCCAGCATGTAATACTCATGCGCCAGATTTTCATCTGTGACCTTTTCAGCTGTACAGTGTATTTCCACATTATCCCATAAAAGACACAATTTTCAAGATAAATATTTAACATGAAATAAGTGTTTCATTGTCTCTACAGATTTGTCTGAAACATTAAGAGGGGTTGAATGAGATATGATCAAAAATGTGTATTGGTCTTACTTAAAGTACCCATTATACTTGACATATTCAGAAGAAACTTGAATTTTCGCGGCAGAGTTTCGAGAAATTATCGAATATATTATTTCACGAAAATATATCAAATTAGAGCCGTAAAATTTACGTTAGTTTAGTAAGTTTACGAGTTTACGAGTAGTTTTGTGTGCTTACACTCGAGGATACATTTTTGGAAAGAAGCTTGACAAATGAGGTTAAATTTCGCCCTAATATATACTCAGTTGTTATGTTCAATATTAACCCTTTAAACGCTGAATTAATTCCCATCTGCTATTTGCTGGCATTATTAGCTTACCATTTTCTCCACCTTAGCAGGATAAGGGTTAAATCATTAACCCTTAGGCTAATAATGTCATATATATATATATATATATATATATATATATATATATAT
>Ga0268261_10003049_pt1 | contig 12176 bp, 5 predicted proteins | sample TergutNc150P1_FD_190353 | JGI IMG/M metagenome (GOLD analysis project Ga0268261, IMG submission 190353) | Nasutitermes corniger P1 segment gut microbial community from laboratory colony in Florida, USA - Nc150 P1 (SPAdes) (version 2) | ecosystem: Host-associated > Arthropoda: Insects > Digestive... | reverse complement strand
TGCGACGAGCTGATCGCTCGTCCAGGGGAGTCCTACCGACTGTGCTGCGTCGTTGTGTGTGATCTAGAAACATCAAGAATGGGTGCTCCATATATATATGACATTAGTCGCGTAAGGGTTAACTTTAATAGTTCTTGAATTATATGTAATAAACTACATCTGAATTATTGTAATAGCTGTTACCCTGTTTTTTGCTTTGTAGGTGATACGAAGGGATGCTGTTAATGACCTGCATCACCAGATGCCCTCAACGAAACCAAGTTGAACATACTGTAGTAGTTTTATAATTCACCAGTAGCTTAATACAATATTAGTTTATTTTGTTCCGTTCACCAAACTGGATAAAACAGTTGTGTATTTGCCTGAATATGATCTTTGGATAAACAAACTGCCTTAAGATGACAGTCCTTAAATTAATGTGCAGCAACATTGCATTTGTTCATAACACAAATTGCCCGTGTATATTTGGTGGAAAACAAGGGAGTATGATACTGCTCTTGGAAATACATTGAATATGTCACTTACTCAAAATTTTGTTGCAGACATACATGCCGTAATAAATGTGTGAAAGTTCTGTTGCATGGTCTGCATTGTTTTGATTTATACAGGAGATAAATGTTGGCTGTTGTGTCATCCCTACAGTTGCTTCCTGTAGTTAGAAATTTTGCCTTCCAACTTAATTTTTTTGGACAGAGCTAAAATGATTTGTTTTATTATTTAAAAAAAAAAATTTGCGTGTGAGGGCGGGCTTCTTGTGTTGGTCACAAGTGATAATTGTGAAGTGAGAAAAGCTTTTCTTTTTGTTAACTCCAAATTTCTGAGAAATTTGGTATTAATTTGTAATATATGTGTATGTTTTAAATGTTGCTTATTTTATGAACTTTTTCTTACTCTTTTATAGAATTTTTGTCCTGAAATTTGCCCACAAATATTTATTTCTTCTTTTACAAGCCTCATGTTTACTCATGTTGAACTTAAATCTAGAAGAAAGCATGTTTTGTTACTGTTTGCTGAGTTTATAAAGGAATTTTTGTAAGTACATTGTGATAGAAGTTATTATAGTGTTGTTTGCATAGTTAATTTAACCATTAGATGCTAGAATTAAATGCCCATTTTACTCAGCAAAGAGCCTGAGATTTAACTGGCCATTACTTTGTATATGTCATCACAATGCCTTTAGACATTTAGTTTTCTCACCATCACACTATGGGTCAACTGTAGTAGACCTTTGGTTTCCAGGGGTTAAAGTTGTGATGACCTAGAGATGACATATAAAAGGGGCACAATAAATATGTGTCAAATATTGCAGGGGAAACTTTTGTGAGGAGTTGAAGTTAGATAGGAGATTAACTAATGATAAAATATACTTTTAACAGAAGTGTAATATGCAGTAGCATCAAGCAAGTTGACTCAAGTGGTGACATTTTTTATTCTTGTCTGGGAGGTGGCAGACTGGAATCTCAGCCAGAACCAGCTGCCCAACTGGTTTTTCTTTATGGTTTTCCAAAGATATGAGATAGCAAAGTGGATTGAATTGGATGAGAATCAGGTGAAATGTCAGGCTGTGGTGTTAGCAAGGTTGAATGTGTCCATTCTTTTATTGGTATGCCACATTACCAGAAAATCCATGTTCGAACTTTGAAAAACTGTTCGTGTTCTATTTATAGACACTACTGAAGTTTAATATTTGGACTAATTAATCAAATCTAAGGCCTAAATGATACTTTTGCAAGATATGGGAGAGATAAGTAGGTGTTCTTTTACCTTTCTATTTTATTTGTACATATTGTAACTGCAGGTAGCAGTATGGAAAGGTAGCAGTTAAGCTAAGGGGCTGGTATAGCTTAATCAATACAGTGAATAGGCTGTATGTTGAATGACAGGAGTCATGTTTGGGTACCAGCTAAGGCAAGATGTTTACTCTATACACAGCATCCAGACCAGCTTTGGGCTTTACCTAGCCTCCTGTTCCATGGAAGCTCTTCCCTTTATCTGGCATAAGGTGTCCATGACTTGAAGCTGATCACTTGCCTTCATGCAGGTTAATAATGCATGGAGCTACACAACCATTGTCCCATACATCATGGCATTGAACTTAATGAAGGGCATGGATATCTTTACCTTTGTTTACCTCAACTTCTGGGTTGGATTCCTCTTGTGAGATTAATATGAATTGTTCCTTATTTGTGTTACATGGGAAGAGTACATTTTTCAGGATTGCTTGGATATAAAAATGTGAAAAGCTGAAAGAATGAAATGATATTGAAGGCAGAGTTAATGTTCATTAAATGTTCATACAATCCACGTTTAACATGCATGTAAATTGGACTCTGTTGGTGCATAGAACTGAGCCATATTTTATTTATATATGGTGTTGCAACTGCCCGAGCTTTACCCAGTAACATTCCTAGAAGTCATTTGCCCTTGGAAATTCGTTTGAATTTGTAGATAATTTGGGTTTACTCAGTAACAAGTTCTTTATTTTTCACAGAATTTAAGTGTGTGCTGATAATTATCATTAGACACTGATTATAATCAGTAATGAATTAGTTTTTGAATCAGTTGCAGTGATAATTCAATTTCCACACAAGTGTACTGTTTTTAGTTCATCGTAGAATTTTTGCTGTTCATCATGTGTAAGTCTGTCACAGTTTTGTAGATAATACTCTAATATTCAATTGAGAACAGTAATATCTTGTTTTTTACAGGATAATTGTTTAGCTTTATCACGTTCTGTGCCTTTATGTTATAACTGTAATTAACCTTCAGACTAACTCAGATATTCTGTGATTGTTCACTTCAATGCATAGCCATTTTGTTAACTAACCATTCACAGGCAGTGTTTGTTTAATTTTATTGGTGTCGGTACACTAACCTTGCATCTTACTGCACATATTATTTATACATTTAGATTTGTCATCTGTATTTCATGTAGTTCAGTTATTTACAAAGCTGTAAAATTTATTTTACTTATGAAATTTGTCTATCTGGGAACAACCCTAACAAATCAGAATTGCAATCATGAAAGAAATTAGATCAGATTCAACTTAGGGAATGCCTGCTTCCATTTGGCCCAACTCCATGGAGCAGAGCCCTTCTTGAAAAGCCAGGAGGTCCATACATAGTCAAGAAATTCCTGGTATTTTATGGAAGTCAAAGTATCATTGCCATGTTTACAAGAGCCTGCCACTTGTCCCTGTCCTGAGCCAGATGAATCCAGTTTGTGCCCCCATCCGTTTTAATGTTATCCTCTTACACCTAGGTCGTCCAAGTGGAAAACCATTTTGTAAGGGATAATGTTTAATAAAATTTATCTAACACATACTATGTTCTATTTAATTAGTCCTAGAACTTTTTGGACAGACATTAGATTATTATGTTTGTACATGTAAAGGTACTATTTTATCATAATTATATATTTGTAAGACAGAGAGCAGTTTCTTGGTGTGATATTGCATACTTGCCCAGGTAGTGTAAGAAAGGTCATTCTGCCAGAGATTCATTTAGTACAGATTTCCCTGTAGCTGGTATTGGCTGAGATTTCAGTGAATTACTTCCTAGGCATATGTGTAGCCACCAAGGTGCACTGTCACTAAGTCATCTTGAGTTTTCCCACAGATATGAATGAAATAATGGTTTAATATTGACAGATTCTCTGCATAATGAAGTGTATTCAGGCAAGTACATCATCATGAACCATTTGTTATTGTTCACATGTATAGTTATAATATGGCTGCATTATAGGAGAGAAGATAGATGATGTATACAGTTTTGTTGGTAGTATTGGCCTACCACAGTGACAGTGTGCAGCATGCAAAGTACAAACTTCATCTCCACCATGTTAAACTCCGTCAATTACGCGGTTTTTTTTTAAGTTTACCGGTGCCTTTGTTGTGTTTCAAAGAAATGCAACTTTTTGTTACTGTTCACTGTATAGTAATATTGTTTTTACCATTCTGAATGTTATTTTATTTAAAAAATGAATTCCTATAATCTATGATTAATTTAACTTTGTAAATATATTCTATTGTATGTAGAGAATCACAGACATTAGAGTAGGTAGGTGTTGAGTGGAGTGTGTGTACATTTTGAGAGAATTTCTCGAGCAGTGGCATGAATTACCCACCAAACATATCTACTTGTTGGACCTACTCAGGCTGCACACTCCCGTTTTCACAATTTGTAAAGTAGAAGACATTTCCATGCTCATTTTTCTTTTTTTTTTTTTTTTTAAAGGAGTATTCAAGATTTCTGTCAGCCAACATTTAACATTTTTTATTGTTGAAGAACACAGGCTGGTAAGTGTAACCTCATGCACATGATGCTGTAGATGGAATGAGGGAATGTGACACAAAAAATTTGTTATTTCTCTTAAGAAATGTTGCCAGACATTATTGATTAACATTATTACAAGTGACATTACAGTTGGGATATGCAGTCAGTCGAAACGGTAGCGGCAGTCATCATATGAATCATATGCTGAAGTACATAAAACCTTTCCTCATACCTTGCAGTGTGATTAGGATAGTGGGGTTTGTTTACCTGCAGGGCTTTGTTGGGTTAGTGTCTAAATTATCTACTTTAAAAGAAGTAATGTGTATGTAGTTATTTGCAGCAGCATTGCAATTCTACAAAGGTATGATGTATTGTACAAGCTGACAGACAGCTGTACTACGTGTCGTTCCGTAACAATTTTTTTTAACAAATCAGCACCAAGATTGTGTTAAGCAGGCATGTGGTATTTGTTGATATTTTGTTTGGTTTTTTCTTATTCCTGTATTACAGTAGAACGAACTGGTCCCAAAATGCGCACATAACAAATTTTGTTACTGTGAAAATGCAAACCATGTGGTATGGTGGATGACTAAACAGTGCCAAAATCAGTTTATGCAGAACGAAGGTTCTTGTTTCTACCGCTAGTTAAAAGGTGGTGTTGGTGCTCAGGACTGTCAGTACATGGCACAATTTTCATTTTATTGCAGTAGAATTTGTATTTTGAAATAGTTTTGCAAGCAGCAAGCTGTAGGCCGCCTTGTTTCAGTACTACATTGTAGTTGTGCAGGTATATTCCAGTAGGGTGTTGTGTAAGGCACATCGGAAAGGTATGAAACTGCTTTCAACAGTTATCCTCCTCCCTGCTGCCTTGAGAACAAAATGTTATTCTGTGGCTTCACCTTCTGAATGCTTGTTTTATCCCATATCCTTGCCTGCCTCTGCTAAGTTATGTGGCTTGTATGAATTTCGATATCTCAGAGGGAATTGGTGTTTGACAAAGACTGGTGTGCAGTATGTGTGGGGCAGTTTGTCTTAATGGGAAACATCTTGCAGTTATGTTAAACGCAACAAAATGTTTACAAATACAGTAGTTTTTACTGAAGCTTGCTCAGTAGTAACTTCTGTCTAAATTGTGTTTTTTATGAATCTAGTGAAATTTCATTGACTTTACTGTTGCTTGACCCCTTCTATCAAACTGTCTGCTAGGTGGTCCTTCACCATATTTTGTATGATGGTGTTGTTAAATGCCAGTGGTAATGCAGTTTTTTTTTTTTAACGTGTGATTCTAGGAAATTATTAAGTAACTGGGAAGTGGAGCTTATGGCAGCCACCTTTTAGATATCCTTTCATTTGCAGAAAAATGATTAACTTGACACAGTATGTTCTGTGTCTTTCATATTTGTGACGTTGGCTACAGGAGGAAAATGTATAAAAAAAAATTAGTGTAAATTGAAGTGCTGTACAAAAAATGCGTGTATATTAAATTTCTAAAGAGTGTCATACTGAACTTAACTGCTAATGAAATTAATGTAACTGTTTATGAAATATTATTTACTTGTAAGTGAAGGATGGTTCAAACCTCACAGCATTTGAGACATGGCCAGTTTTTGCAAGAATTCATGTGACATGGCCCAGTTGAAGATGTTTGGTTGGCGACTCTTAGAAGCAGATGCAGTCACATGCACACAGCATGTTAGTGATGATTAAAAGAAAGGTGAGGTTTAAGCACACAGACAGCATTTGTGTTCTGTAATGCAGCATTCTGATCTTTAGAGGTCTTTGCTTCCCACCATATTCAAGAAACAGTTGATTTCCTTGTACCACATTCATCTGGTCTGTTCAGTTGTGTAATACCAGTACTTAATAAGTTAAATGAGGAATAAATAAATATACATATACATGTGTGTGTTTGTGTGTTGCATGTGCGTGTACAACTTCTAGCAACACCGCTGTAACTTGGCACTGGCTGTTACAGAATGTCATGGGGTTTGAATCCTGCTTTAACAGTATTCCCCCTATGGAAGTGAATGTACAAAGCTGTTACAGGTTAAATGGCTTATATGGAGAGATGAAACTGTGTGTGGCCTAATATACAATTGTTTATGTCAGATGTTTGTATTGTAAGCATTAACAGCTGAATCTGTTGTAACACCCCGCATAAGTCACAGCTGCCTTAATCTCTGAGCTTCCACAGATGATGGTTGATGAAACAAGTTGCATAAATGTTGCAGGTACATTTCCACACCCTGTCTGATATGTCTATTGGAATATGTTTGTTGTGTTTAGTTATTAGCAGTGCATTCATAGTTTACATGGTACAGAGATAGGTTGCTAGTTATGACTTTATGTTACTGAATTTTCATTGCTGGTCACTCATGTATTGGTTAATGAAGTAATCACATCCATATTTTAGACTAGCTCTGGGGCCCACCTATCCTTCTGTTCAGTGGGTACTGGGGACTCTTAACCCAGAGGTAGAGCAGGCATGTTGTGAAGCAGACCACCCACCTCCATATAGTGTCCATATAGAGATGTGAATGCACGGAGCTAAATTTCTGTTTCTCCATATGTCTTACTGGCATGGTGCTAAGCTAATCAGAGGGTCGTTACCATTACTTCCAGTACTGCAGTGTGGAATGTAGTGTACGGTTAAGGTCTCAGGTACAATTTTAGCTTAACTTCAGGTACTGCAGTGAAGAAGGTCTCAGGCATAACTTTACTTCAGGTACTTTAATATGGAGTGTGGTATTGTAGGGGTATGGTGTCAGATCCATCTTGCTAAGCATAACCTCTATCTCAACATCTTGAATTTTCATGTCTGTTTCACTGTTCTGTATAATTAGTGAAATGAATAGTCAAACACAACATTAATATATGCATTTATTAATAAACCATTAACATATCCCTGATATGTTTCACCTATCAAATTGTGACCCTCAGCCTTTTCAATCTTGCTTGGAGTTATACAGTATAGTTTCTGATTTAGAAGGAAGATGGAGTAGGGGAGGAGAGATACTAAGCAATACGAACATCCTTCAATCCACCCATCGAGCCATATGCAACTTTGCCTACCAACTTGATTACATATGACCACTGCAATGAAGGAGCCACAAAATGCCAATGTGATTCATTGCACCATTACTTTGACACATTACATTCAATAACTGCACACTGTATATAAAAATGATACAGCCAGTGCTTTGAATGAATAAGAAAGCTCGATATTACATCTGGGCTTTTAACTGTGTGCAGGATGTACGATGTACATGTTGTTACAAATCATATGTATGGCATATTTGTTTTAGCTCTTGTTTACAAACCTTATGTAATAAGGCAATGTATGATTGATACAGGTGTTGTCCGGTATGGATGGTCACTTGATAGTTGTATCCTTTTTTTGGGAGTAGGTGGTTGTATTACTTGGTTTATTCAGTACATGCATATTTTAATGTTATGCTTGATGGTTTATTTATTTGGCTAATTTTATCTTAGCATTCTGTACTGGGACATTCAAAGCCTCCAGTGTAGGCTAGAGCATTGGTTCTTGACCTTTTTGGTGTTTTGGACCTCTTAAATCTCGGTATTTCTGAGGAAACCCCCCCAAATGATCTGAAGACATGGACCACTGAAGCACAATTCATGCTGACATTTAAAGTTCTTATAATTACCAGCAAGAAATGTCTTTGAATGGCAAAATTGTTTATTGCGTCTGTAAATTCATTACAAAACGTCTGATTTTTCCTGACGGTAGTGAAAGTAAAAGAAAATCTAAAGGGGAAAAAAACTTTGTTGTACTGAACACAGTCTACACTGTATTAGACCATTATTCCACATGAACAGATTTTTTAGAATAAAAGGATACAATAGAATCTTTTTCACTTGTAACTTATAATGGACAGAATACTAACCTCTTGGACCCGCTTGCTAGGCCATGCTGACCACAGTCCAAGAACTGCTGGTCTGAAGTGTTGATTGTGCCATTGATGATGATGAGCATCATGATTGCATCATAGGATCGTTATATACCTTCTGGGTTTTCTGTCCATTGAAATTTATCCTTTCATACCAATGTTGTTATCTGTTAGGTTCTTTTTGTTATGGTCCCTGAGTTGTAATATGTGTGGTTTATCATTTAAGGTTAGAGCTGTTGCATGTCTGATCATGCTGTTTATGTAGGGTATGTAGGGGACTAGACAGGCCCCTGCTGCGCTGCATGGGATTAGCAGTGGGTCAGCAGTGCAGGCTATGCTCCTCTCTGGAAGTTATTAATATTGCAAAACTAGCAGGATTACCTTTTGACTGTTGAAATCTTTGTGCACGATTCTTTACTCCTTTGAAACATTTGTAGTTTTTGTATAACATTATGTTTGCCAACAATTCAGCAGGTTGTTGAAATTATCTCCATTGTGTGGAATACTTAACCAGGGGTGTGCACCCTTTTCAAATGAACCACAGTATGTGTGACATGGAGACTTTATATTAATAGAGCAACATCTAATTACAAGTCGTGTAATTACTGTGGCATAGATTGTAAAGAACTGTTGTGAATGTTCTGCTTTGGTAATGCAATTAAATTATTGCATTTCTTGACAAATTTTCATGATGATTGCTCTTTGTGGTGTTGCTATCTGAAATGTGCTTTCAAATTAAAAAATGCTTGAAAATATTTGTATGCTGAGTATGTGAGGGTGGTTTTCTTTTTTATGACCACAGTACCATCCAAATATAAAGTTTGTTACTTCAGTGTTCCTGAATCTTAATTTGTGTGTCAAGTAAACTTTAGTATTTCTCTACTTACATAACGTGTGTGATAAGCAAATGTTACACATCAGTTTGCAGTTTGTATATGATATATACCATTTTGCAGCTTTTTCAGCCAGTTGGGTGCCTCATAAGTAATGCATTTTGAAGGTACTTTGGTGGTCTTTCAGCTATTCTCTCTGACACTTTCTGTGTGTTTTTTTAATCTCTGAATATGAACATTGGTTGATCATGAATTAGGCAGCTGATGACTTGTGGATACTTCCAGATTTGTTGTTGACACTAAATAATGTTGTACCACGTCATGTATAAATGACTTACTCAGCCATTTGATCCTGTTTATTAGTCAGCCAGCCTAACAGGGGGTCAGAGATTAATTTTAAAATCAAAATGTTATAATTTTCATAACAAAGAACTTGAATCTTGTGATATTTAATTATAATTGATAGATGAATTTACTTGACAGCAGTGCTTTTTATTCCTGGAGGTTGCACACCTGTGACTTTGAGAGTTGATGGTGTTTGAGTAAGCCACTGGCTATAATATTGGGGCACAAGTGTTACATGCTGCCTTGTAATGTAGCATGCAGGGAGGTGTTGTAACTGTTGTGAGTGCAGGTTTTGATATATGTACAACTAGTGTGCGTTCATCTCCTTAACATTCTTGTAAAAATATATAAAAGTATTTAATTTGCTGTTGAGTGTTTGCTGTCACTGTCTGAAACCTGTGTACGTAATGTATTTAATATGATACTAAAATATTTTGTTTTAGATGTAAATGAGATATTTCAGGCCACATTCTTCATATAGTTAAATGTTACTTATTGCATTCATATCTTATATGCTCACTGGAATGTGAGTCATATGAACCTGTATGCTTCAAGGCCTTTGGGGAAAGGAGCATGGGACATTTACTTTCATACAGAGAAGTTAAAAAAAGAAACAAAGTAACAGACACTGATGCCAAGAACTTTATTGTGACCTATACTGTATATATGGCACATGGGTAGTAAGTTGTACACATCAGATCTGCACATAGTCAGCATTGATATTTTGAGCATTTGTCACAGCATTGCACCAAGGCTTGTTCTCCCAGTGCAGTAGAAGAAATCAGTGCCAAGTGTCTGTAACCAGGAGATGACATCCTGCTTCTTGTCAATGTCTGGTGCAAATCATTTACTTTTTAAGGGGTCTGATGAGGTGGAAATCATTGGGCCCCATTCTGCCAACCAGACTTGTGACTGGTTGTGGCACTATGGCTGGCTCCCCTACAATCCCAATGTTGTACACAGTGATTTCCATCTCTTTGGACCCCATATGAAGAGCATGGATTGTAAAGAGTTGCAACAGATGCTGACACAAAGCCAGCTTCCACAACCTGCCTACAGACGCTTGGCTCCGATTTCTTGTATGCTGGGATACAACCCTAGGTATCGTGATGTGGCATACTTAAATGTGAATGCGACTCTGTGGAGGTATGAATTTAATTTGTGGTTGGTGTTATATTCAACAATGGGCACGGATTTAAGAAAGTAACTGCTGCTTATGCAGTGTCATGTGAACTTGATATATGCAGTAAAGTGCTAGGAATGAACTATTTTCAGAACCATTTTTTTTATTTATTTTTATTTTTTAAATGCTTTAATACAAGTGTGCTTGAGACACTATGAAGAATGGTACAGTATACACTTCATAAACTGATGTAGGCATAGACAACATTCTTGTAATGAAATTAATTTTTTTTATTAACCATTTAAAGACCTGTGTTGCTAAACATGAACATGCATAGGAAAACACCCCTAGAAATTCATTTTATATATTTAGGCAACAAGGAAATGTACAGCATTTTTAAAACATGCTGTATAATCTTGGTTTTTTCCACAAAAAATGGCACTTAATTCATAATTTTACCATTCTCTGTTCAGATAATATGTTTTGCATAAACGATGTGCTAGAATTTAAATACCCACTTCAGTAAAATAATGATTAGGGTGAGGATAAATTATTGCTGTTCTTCATTAAGTACTGTGCTGTGAAATTACGCATGGATTTTTGTACTTTGCTCTCCAGGATTTCACTTTATGAAGAATACAACTTGCACAGAACTAACACAGTGCTTAGTCATAAGAAACCTGTTGAATTAAAGTGGTTTCCAAGTCAATTTACAGATGCCATATTCCTTTATTAGGTAACAGTTATTGCAGAGGAGTTCAGGATTGCTACAGTTTTCTGTTTGTGAAAGCTGGTTTTATTAAGGTAGTGCAGTATGGGGTAATAGAAACACACCATCTTGTACTATTGTGAAGATTTTAAAGCGGCAGTAGAGATTTGTTAGCAGCTGTAGGAGAATGTATTTGTGTACAAAAAGGCTGGAGTAGTTGTAAGTAAAGTGCTCCGATAGTTTGGAAAGAAAAGCAGTGCAAACCCACTATAACAAACTGTGGGATGTTGTGTTAGATATGTGCACTAATGTTCTTTGAGAACAAAAGTGCAGCGTTGTGTCACGTTTATTAACGAGTTACAAAACACTGATTTCATTTGTAAATATTAAGAATTAGACTATTTTTGTCTTTTTGTACCATGATCTAAATCTGACACTATGTTTGAGGAGGCAAAAGTAATAGGAAAGACACATGTATGTTTAGGAATATGACTTTCCTGTTACTTGTCATGCAGACTATTGAAAATAGTGTAGCTTTTTATGTGGTCTTGTAGGAATTAAAGTTATGATAGTAAAAGGACAAGAACTTAAACTAAATCTGGTTAGAAAGAACAAGGTTATGTACTTTACATGTATGTAGATTGTTGTGGAGTATGAACACATTTGAGTTCATACTGTAACACCATAACATTATCTGGCAATACCATACAAATGCTGAGAAAAAACAGTGTTGTTGTTATGGGTTTCCACTGGAATCTGCCTGTTCTTGTGTAAGAAGTGCGGTAAAAGGAGTACGGATTGTTAAATTATTCATCTAATAAACGTTGTTTTGGTTGCATCTGACAGGAAACTTTATTCTGTGGATTTATGTCATCATACCCACAGCTGTTTGCCAAATTTTGTAAATCTTTTACTGTTTGTGGGTGGGTACAAGAGGAAATCATGTAAAAAATTCTAAGCAGCAGATTATATTATTTTAA
>Ga0268261_10003048_pt1 | contig 12177 bp, 7 predicted proteins | sample TergutNc150P1_FD_190353 | JGI IMG/M metagenome (GOLD analysis project Ga0268261, IMG submission 190353) | Nasutitermes corniger P1 segment gut microbial community from laboratory colony in Florida, USA - Nc150 P1 (SPAdes) (version 2) | ecosystem: Host-associated > Arthropoda: Insects > Digestive... | reverse complement strand
CATTCTATCAAGTAGTTTGTTTTATACAGCTGTCTGAAACAGGAGTGTTGTCTGTATCCCTTAAAATGGACAAAATTGAGTATCGTGCGGTTATAAAATTCTTTGTAAAAGAAGGTTTAACGCCAAATGAAATTCATTCGAAGTTCATAAAAGTTTATGGGGACTCTTCTCCTTCATTTTCAACAATTAAGAAATGGGCTGCCGAGTTTAAATGTGGCTGTACCAGCCTTGAGGATGATCCACGTGAAGGACATCCAAAAAGTGCAACACCACCAGAAATCATTGAACAAGTGCGTGATATGGTATTGGACGACCGGCGGATGAAAGTGTGTGAAATTGCTGAGACTATAGGCATTTCAAAAGAATGTGTAGGATATATTTTGCATGAAGAATTGGACATGAAAAAGCTTTGCCCAAGATGAGTGCCACGCTTGCTCACAGCACATCAAAAATGCACTCGCATGAAAATCTCTGAACAGTGCTTGAAGCATTTTAACAAAAACAAAACTGATTTTGTGCGCTGATTTATTACTATGGATGAGACTTGGATTCACCATTACACACCAGAATCCAAACACCAGTCAAAAGAGTGGACAGAAGCTGGTTGTTCAGCGCCAAAGAAGACAAGGTCAGTTTCATCAGCAGGAAAGGTCATGACATCGGTGTTTTGGGATGCTGATGGCATTTTGTTTTCAGGAATGCATATAAGGAGGTTGGATCACTAAAGGTCGGTTTTCAACCGCACACAGACCTTTGCAGAGGCACAAATAACGAGATCTTATCTAAGGAAGAAGAAATAAAGACTAGGTGGAAAACCTATTTCCAAGATCTGTGTGAACGGTGCCCCATAGTCTAACCACTTACCACTTCTGTGTTGCACATTATTTGTTACTGTGGTACTATTTCCTTCACTCTTGACTTTCCTTTCTAAACCTCTGTGATATTGCAGTGACATGGAAAAAGCAGCATTTTCACCAGCATATGCTTCATTAACATAAATAGCTTGAGAACGAGATGCACTAGTGGTATGAAAAATGCAATACTATCACAGGTCATTCCAAAGTCAATTCCACCTCCTTTCCAGATGAGCAGTAGCCACTACTATTGGTCAGAGGTGACATACTCCTGCTTTTCTTTATTTTGCTCCTCAATGTCTCTGTGCTGAACAGGACTAATTCCTATTCAGCAAATGTCATCTTATGGCACACTGACGGGATTGAAAGCAAGTAGAAGACACACTGTCACAGAAATAGGAAGTGCATTGTTCCATACGTCATATGTTGAGCACCACATTGTATTCAATATATTGGACGACTTCAAAGTGTTTATATTATCTTATGTTAAACTAGAAATATACTGTAAAGAGTGATTTAAGAGTGCTTCAATTTTGTTCAGTATCAACATATGGTTATGTTAACAAGCAGAGGTATAGAAACAAAGAAGCTGAGAAATTAAATCCACCTGCCTGGCTGTATGATGACTACCTGTACCAAGAATATTATTGTACCTATTGCACCATTCATGTAATAATTCCATTCAATGCAACATTTGATCTAACTCATACTAAAGAGTACAGAGTTCATCCAAAAAAAGCATACCTTAAGCTTTTCACAGTTTAATACTTCTTGTTTGATTTCTTTCAGACGTGCCTCTCGTACCGCAATTCTTGTAACAGCGCGCCATGCATCCTTTGAACGGTAACGGAATCCTTCAACTTCTTCAAGTTTAAATTGGTATGCTCTAAAAAGTGAAATCCACAGCGTATGGTATAGTAAATATGTATTCAAAGGCAGTGAGTCTAAGAATTTTGTTTTTTCAACTTGTTTGCCATTGAAAGTGGGCCTGCACACACACACACACACAAACAACAAGGATTCGTATGAGTTAACCCTGTACCGTAATAAACTGGATTGCAAAACAAGAGAAAGACAAATGGCTGAGGTAATTTAAACATGGCTGCAAAGGTACGCACTGTGCTATTTAAACTACAACATATGAAATAAGTTAGAATCCTAATATTAATGTCCCCATTTACACAATGTTCCATATACTGCAAACATAATTGTAGGAGATGATTTCCTAGGTCTTTGTAATCATAAAAGTTTATGTCAGCATGTGTCTGAATTTGAATGGTTACAGAGTTACGACTGCTTGCAACTTAGCATACAGATGTTAAGATTACTGAAGAGATATGTAACAAAATAAAAAAAAACACAATATCTGATAAACTAAGTCTCTAAGTTTAACTTCATGACAATAAACTGCCCTTGATATACACTGAACTCTGCGTAAAGGAGGTTCTCAAAAAAGCGATACTCTTGTGCCACACACCTTGCCACTTGGTTGGTGTGTGTGGAAGTGCAGAGATAAGCCTGGAATTTGTTTATATCACCTGCCAGCTGTTCAAGGTCTTGTAGCATATCATACCAATCTATGAGTTATACAAGTGGTCCACTGCAGTGTGTCTACTATAGTTAAAGAACACCCACACCACAATAACTGTTGAGAATATGATCCATGTTGACAAGAGCTATTTTGATCACAAACACCTAGGAAATCCTCTCCTACAGCAATGTCCACAACTCATGAAACACCATGTACAGTACATGAAACAATCTTATGCACATTCAAAACAAATCATAAGGAAACATTACAGAAAAGGTATAAGACAGCAGTAACATCGACACTCTTGTATGGGTGCAAGAATTGGTCATTAATGAAACTACATGTAGGAAGTGAAACAGCAGGTATGATATACCTGAGGTCAAATGCAAGATACACATTATATGACTATAACACAAATCAAGGAATAAAAAAAAGATCTAAATATACGTAATTTATCAATAAATGCCAACAAAGTACACAAAAATCTTGACAACAGAAGAAACCACAGGCCAGTGGACGACAACATGAAATATCAGGCAACGTGCATAATGTGCTAAAAATGTTCTACTGAAACTCATGTCTCAATGCAATCACAATCAGTAATTAAAAAACAGGAAAAACAAAACTAAAGACAACACCCAAGTACCAATTAATAACTGACAAACTTAACTTTTAAAGTGCATACTTTTACAAGCCAAGCATTCCCCAGTGTCTGGACATTTTGGGCACTTAGATATTAAAATTCGCCAGCTCCAAGAAAACATACCTATTTTCAGCTCTATATAACATAAAATTATAAAATAAGAACTGTTTTGAAGAGAATAAAACTGTACGTTCATAGATAAAGTAGGAATTTTTAGTAACGACACACCCCTATGAAATTTCAGTTTACATGATATATTCCATGCCATATCTGAGTTTTTAATGCACTTATTCTTTGCTTTACACAGCAGGCACCTGCGATGTTATCTCACAGAACATAAACCAATCACTGTCAAGGCAGCCAACAGCCATGCCAGACTGACAACACCATTTCCCATCCGAACATCACAGTTCAGCAAAATTGGGCATGGTTCTTACATGGGTGACTTGCTTGGTAACACTACATACTGTTCATACGTAGGGACTGGACAATCTGGGATATGAACCACAGGTGGGGCCAAAATTTTCTGTACCCAGGCTCAACCAGCCTCCTGTACAATGGGTACTGGGTCTCTTTCCCAAGGGGTAAAGCAGCTGAAGCATGGCTTTAACCACCCACTCCTTCTAGCACCGAGGTCATGTATGTGTATAGCTATGACTCTACTTCCCCTCAGTGCCAGCCTGGCACATGATGAGACAGATTTACTTTGACTGGTAAAATACATGCTTTCTGCTCTTGCTGTACAGGGATAAACACTGCCTCCGTCACAACACTCAGTGCTGCCATTTTTGTTGAGTAACACACAATTACGCTGCATGCCATTTTTTCAAAGCAGTTCACTGTACACAGACCGATCTCACATTTCTTACTGGTGCTGTTTTTTTAGCAAACAAATATGACCTTGTCTTTTTTCCCTCTGGAAGGCCAATACTGCAAATGTTTCACATTTAATCAACTTAGCTGGGACATGGGCTTGGTCTACTCCTAGAAAAGCCACTAGCTGTCACATTTTCTAGATGCAAATGGATGATCGAATCATGAACAAGAACCTCCCAGAAGTTTTCATGTCACCTTACCACCACATGATTTGTAGATAAAGAATGCAATGAGGATGGTCATATTGGTGGGGTGCAGAAACAGTTTCTTATTTCCACTTCCAAGTTGTCTGGGAAATTCCGTATCTGTTCACCATTCTGACTTGTCTATTTCAAATATGTGTGCAAAAATGTGTATAATTCTTAATATCGCATGGTTGTGTTCCAGCACTACCTGCATTTGTGGATGTCATGTATTGCTGTAAGTAGCAATTTGTTTCTTATAATTTTAAAAATCTTCCAGTAGAACAGAATGAAAATACAAAAGGAAGAGGATTCTGCATTTATATTGGAGGCAGCTGATCAACTGAAGCCATTACTAACCACTACGAAATTCTTCCTTACAATCTCCCACTTTAGTCACCAACAATATCTTTGCCAACTCTGCCACTGATTACGTAACCTCACACACAGCTGAGAAAGTGACACACTTAAAGCTTTGTCAGTTAATATTTTATAAAAATCTGTAAATTGCAGCATATAACCAATCCACAACTGTCTCTAACCATACACATGTATACACCAGGCTGCCACTGAAAAAACCAATATCAGACATGGCAGACTTCTAAGGAGCTGCCAGATGAATATCACTTCCAGAATGGGCTTCTATGTCTCAATCTCAAGACAACAGTCTACTGTACAAGTATTTTGCCATTAACTTCCTTCAGCTGAAACCACAGTCCACTCTTGATGTAAATAATCTTGACACTCAGACCACCATGCATGAAATGACTGCTCATGACAAATACCAGGCCTTCTGGTGAAACCCACAATGGGTTTGTTAGGGTTTCCTGCTAAATGAAACACAGGTCTGAAAAACATCATTCATGCATGCATTGCATTAGATACATCTACCATTCAACCACTGCAGAGTGTTAAATTCCTTAGATATATCTAACATTCTTCTCTCAGTGGTTAAAAGAGTCAAAATGTACCAATAAACAATTAAAATAATTTTATAACATGCTTTATGATAAAAATAAACCTTTTTTGTTATAATTTGTGTAAAAATTTGAATTTCATATCAACAAGCAAGGTTCATCTCTAAACGTTTTAAATTAAATTGTAAAGGTAAAGGTAAAGTTTACACTAGAACAGGCCATGAAGGCCCAGAGGGGATGTAGAGGTATAGCCCTATTCTTTCCTAAACCTCAGTGCTAGATAGGGGTGGGTGGTCAACACCACGTTCCAGCCCCTATACCCCCGGTACCCACTGTATTGGAGGCTGGGTGGGCCACAGGACTGGTCTGGATGGGTGCGGAAAATCTCACCCCCACCGGAATTCGATCCCCAGACTGTCCAGCTTGTAGCCAGTCACTATACCGACTGAGCTATCCTAGCCCATTAAATGACACATAAAATTGTACTATCTGCAAATAAAATGTGAAGAGAGTGTTAACACTTTGCATACCACCCAAAACACGCATTTATGAGGACCTCCCCATGGATGCCAGACAAGCTCCAACATTTTGGAGGGCATGAGGAGAAGCTTGAAATATACAAACACCTGTCATGGTGTTGTGTACTGTATAGGTGTGTACTGATAAAACTGACATAGCGTACATTGTTAAACACACACTCTTTTAAGGTACGAGTACATACAATTTAAACAGAATGCTGTGAACTATACATGCCAGTGGACAACAATACGTGCCCTCCGAAGTTAATGCATGAATACTTTCCAACTGGCAGAAAAATGTAAGTTGATCAAAATAAATATGGAGATGAAAATGGAACAAGCCAGAAATTGGCTTATACTCTGTTCATTATGATATAATGATGACTGCGGGTTTTCTACGTGTTAAAAACAAGGCTTACATTATACAGTGATACCTCGGCTAACGAAGATAATTCGTTCCGGAATCACATTCGTTAGCCTAAATCTTCGTTAGCCGAAACGTGATTTCCCATAGGTTTCTATAGAAAACTGTTTAATTCGTTCTGGATGCTGCCCACTATTTAAAGATACGTTTTATAAAATAGTAAAAAGCACACTATAAAAGGGCAAAAACTCACCAAAGGCTGAGATAAACAGCTACCCAACTGGATGAAGGAGAATGGAAAGTAGAATGAAAAACGGACAATCTTTACACTATTATACTGAAAATATATTATACACTTTATACTATTAAACTGAAAATATGTACACAACGTTTTTACTATTCTTCTTCCAAATTTTCAAAGTTTATTCAAGGTACAGTAAGTCTCCTCTTCTTCAGTAGCTGGCCTCTGTCTCTTTGCTAAAGGAGCAGTCAAAAATCTGTCCAAAGTTGATTAAACTTCTCTTTTTTTCAGAATGTTTTTAAAGTGATTCAGACACCTGTCTTCAACCAAGGCACAAAGTCGAATGCAAACAACCCAGTCGGGTTGGTGGGTCTCCCCTATGTGATGTGGTCACCTCATTTCTTTGTCACACACATACAGACGGAAAAGATAAGCTCCTGGAATGGCCCGACCGTTTATGTTTGCTGCTTTATGTTAGCGCTCGCATCCACTAAAACATTCGTTAGCCGAGTCCGAAAAACAGCGAAAAAATCTTTGTTAGCCAAAAAATTCGTTAGCAGGGTCACTCATTAGCTGAGGTATCACTGTATATGGACATTGGCAGGGTTTGAAAGAACCATCTTTTCTGTATTTTTGCTTCAACAGAAATATGAAGATGCTTATTTATGTATTTGTTCATGTCTTTATTTGGACAAAATACAGGAATACAAAAAAAAAAGTTGCAACATATAAACAGAATGCCTTGTAATAGATTACGGAGGATATTAAAATACTACAGACCAACAGGGAGAAAGAACCAGCGGAGTCCACTAGAGAGCCTTTGGAATGTGTGAGACCAGGGTCAAAAAGTGGCCCAAATCCATGTTAGCTTGATGATGATGATGATTTATTGTTTGTATCAACATTTTGAGATGAGACTACACACAGCATGCATCAGGAACACGAGAAATTAAAAAAAAAAGCGTTAAGAAGCATGGCAGGGAGTCAGCACTTGTAGCAGCTAGGTGTAGATGGCAAGATAATATTTAATTGTACCTTAAAGAAACAGGGAGTGAGGGTGTTGACTGGATTCATCCTCAGGACAGACTGCAGTGGCAGAGAATGTGCTGCCAGTTTCTACCCAGTGGTGGCAGTAATATCACATAATCTATATTCCCAAATGAATGGTGCTAGTAGTAATCTATACTTAATGCTCAAAAATGTTTCTAAAAAGCTATGTACAATAACAACATAAACTTTTCATGCTATGCATGTCCGAGCTTCTGATTTCAGTAAACTTTCTTTGTTTCTACCAACTCCATGCTGCAGCAGTCACAGTTCCGGCACACCTATATATGAGCATTGCCCAGGTTCAGTATTGTGTGACCGAAACAAGGTGGAAACTAAGTACTACAGTAAACATACAGAACATCATCACAAGTCTATTTTGGATCACACTGGAACTATATATGAGCCACAAGTAACTTTGACAAAAACTACAGATTTCAGCAGCAGCAAGAATAAATACAACCAGGAGACAGGAGAAAATGCATAATGAGGAGCTTCGTAAATTGTATTCCTCACCAAATACTCTTTGGCTGATGAATTCAAGCAGTGTTATGGTCATGGCATGCAGCTTGTGGGGTAGAAGGAAAATGCTTATAGGTGTTATGTGAAGACACCTGCAGGAAAGACACCAATTGGAAGACCTAGGCATAGACAGTAGAATATGGAACTTTATCTTAAACAACAGAATGGTAGGGTATGGATTCGATTAATCTTGTTCAGGGTGGGACAAGTGGCAGGCTTGTGTTCACAGCAATAAACCTGTGTGTTCCATAATGTCAGCAATGTCTTGATTAGCTGAAGCACTATTAGCTTATCAAGAACTCTGTTCCATGGCGTTAGTAATAAAAACATGAAAAGACAGAAAATTAATATAGGAAAACTAAGTGATCCAATGCAAGGACCTGAACCTTCTGGAAAGAATGAATAAACATTTACTGCAACAAAAATAAACAGCAAATGCCCAAAATGCTGCTTGCCATTAAAAAAAAAGGAACAATTCCCATTCTACATTACTCACCCAGTTATGAAGTCTGAGACTCTTAACAAACATTCTTCCGCACTCTAACTTATCGGGACAGACAAAATATATAAGAAAAACATATATGAAAGAAAAAAGGGGGTGTTCTATGTTACCAACCTGAAAACTTTTTCACCTTCAGAATAAACACCTTTGAGATGATTTTCAACTTCCTCCATTAAAATGCGTTCCCTTATGCTCACAAATGATAAAGCAGTACCCTGTAATGAAAAATATTCCTTATAAAGCAGTATTACAGCTATTTTTAATTTGATTTCAATGATCACACAAAAATGTACACATCCATCACATTTCAAAACAACTGTGTCATAAACACTACTCTAGTAGACACTTTTAATAATACTTTGCATCTGAAGGTGCTGCCATAATGACCTACTTTTAACAAGAGACAGAAAGAGTACAAGTTTATAAAACAATACCCCTCTATTAAATAAATGGCACTACCAAAAATTAAATGTTACTGAAGACAAGAAATATACCTGCAGTTCCCCAGCCATAGGATTCTGATGTACAGCCATTACCCAACTTATGTAACGGTTGCGTTCTGCAGAACTTTACGCAAGACAAATTTTATTCAGGGTGGAATTTCCCTAAATTCATTTTTTTTATCTCAGCATAGGTAAAATGACAAAAGTGTGATTTGAAATGTACAATAAAAAGATTAACACAAGTGCTAGTACAACAGAAAATATAATATAATACAAAAAGTAATTAATTTATTTCCTACAGGATGCAACATACGTTTTCGCAATTTTTTTAAGTTTGCACCAGCCGGTAAAAATTTATGTAAAGTCAAATTTACGAACATTCAGTATTACCTAAGCCGGAGAGTTACTGTATGTAAGTTTAAAGAAAAATAACTGTGCACAAAGTTCTGTTATTCACTTCTCCCAGAGAACCACTCTGCACAACAACACAAGATCTCACACGAGTCTGAGATCCACAATCTTTAGCTCATGAAAATTACTCCAATCAAACATTCAGTAAATCTGAACTAATTAATTACACAACATGTTAATCTTTGTCATACAGAATTAGGCATTTTAAGGGCTGTGGTGTGGCTAGATTAGTGCTGCAGCACAGTTCCACTGCTTCACGATAACTCTCAATAAGGAGTTCCTGATCAGTACCATACTTACTTACTTACTCCATGGAGCAGGGTCCTTCTTGAGAAGCTAACAGGTTTGCAACTAGTCAAGAAACTCCCCGCATTTTATGGAACCCGAAGGTTCAATACCACATTCACAAGTGCCCGCCACCTGTCCCTATCCTAAGCCAACTCAATCCAATCCATACACCCAAACCCAACTTCCTGAAGATCCGTCTTAATATTATCCTCCCATCTACACCTGGGTCTCCCCAGTGGTCTCTTTCCCTCAGGTTTCCACACCAAAACACTGTACATGCCTCTCCCCTCCCCCATACATGCTACATGCCCCGCCCATCTCATTCTTCTTGATTTTATCACTCACACAATATTGGGTGAGGAGTACAGATCATTAAGCTTTTCATTATGTAGTCTTCTCCACTCCCCTGTTACCTCATCCCTCTTAGGACCAAATATTTTCCTCAACACCCTTAACCTACGTTCCTCCCTCAATGTCAGTGACTAAGTTTCACACCCATATAAAGCAACAAGAAAAACTATAGTTCTGTATTTCTTAACCTTTAAATTTTTGGACAGCAAACTGGAATACTAAAAGACTATGCACCGAATGATAGCACACATTCCCCGACTTCAATCTTCTCTTTATTTCTTCCTGAATAGAATTTTGATCTGTTAAAGTTGTTCCCAAATATGTGAACTCTTCCACCCTTTCAAAGGAACTATTAGCAGTATTCATACTGTGACTTCGTCCTACATTCTGATCTCAAGACATGACCATGTACTTAGTTTTATCAGCATTTACTTCTAGTCCAATCTCCTTGCTAGCCACTACCAAAGCTTCTGTGTTTTCCTTTACAATATGTATGCTTCCTCCCAATATATTAACATCATCGGCATAAACCAGAAGCTGATATGTACCATTTAATTTCAAGCCATCCTGGATTACCTGAACCCCCCTAATGGCATACTCTAAAGCAAAGCTAAAAAGCAATGGCGACTGAGAATCTCCTTGTTTCAAACCATTCCTAATAGGAAACATGTAGGACAAATTCTTGCCTACCCGGACTCTGCTATATGTTTCAGCCAGACACATTTTTATTAGCCTTACCAGTTTCATGGGGATACCAATCTCAATGAGAAAATTATATAAGGCCTCCCTCCTAACTGAATCATAAGCTTTCTTGAAGTCTATAAAGGGCCGATGCACTGCTTCACTGTATTCCCATTTTTTCTCAAGTATGTGACGAATGCAGAACATATAATCAGTAGTTGACCTGTTGCGTCGGAATCCACATTGATGATCCCCAATAATTTCCTCTGCATATGGAGTTAACCTTGACAGAAGCATGTTGGATAAAATTTTATACGCAGTTGGAAAAAGTGATATGCCTCTGTAATTACTACAATCTGTTTTATCACCCTTCTTATAGATAGGTACTATGATCAATTCATTCCACTCCTCACGCAATTCCTCCTTATTCCAAATAGGAATAAGTTTATGAATCTGATAGCGAATTGTCTTACCCCTTGCTTTAATCAGTTCTACTGGTATTTGATCAATACCTGGTGATTTGTGACTTTTTAGCTTTTCAATAGCCAACTCAGCCTCAGAGGCACTTGGCTCAGGCACCAGTAGTTCTGCTGTGTTTATTTCGTTTGATCTAAAAATCTAAACATTCATCATCAAACCATGGTTTATGTTGCTTCAATTCTTGCAGACCTAGACTCTTTTTAGCTGAGGTTTTGATGTTCCCTTTAATGTTCTCCCAAGCCCTGTTTATGTCCTCTTCATCACTTAAGTTCCCCAAAGCTGCAAACCTGTTTGTAATCTCAATATGATACTGTTTCCTAACCTCCAGCTCATTTAGCTTCCTCAGATTAAATCTCACCCCATCAAACATGTGTGTTGCTTGTTTACTTACTGCCAATCTTTCCCTAACTTTTGCAACCACCAGATAATAATCAGTGTCACAGTCGGCTCCCCTGAAACTTTGCACATCTAGTATGCTCAAATGCCATCTCCTGTCTATCAATATGTGATCAATCCGGTTGTGAGTCTTCCCATCAGGAGAGGTCCAGATGTACTTATGGATGTTTCGGTGTGGGAACATTGTGCTCTTAATGACTAAACTTTTTGATGTGGCAAAGTTTACTATTCTAACACCATTATCATTACTAACCTGACGTAATCTCTCATTCCCAACTGTCGGTTTGAAAATATTCTCTCTCCCCACTTTTGCATTATAATCTCCTAATAGAATTTTCATATGGTACTTAGAAAAATGATAAAAAAAAACCCTGCTCTAATTCCTCGTAAAAACTGTGCATGAACGTGATGCAAAAGAACATAAGTCATTCTTAAATAAAATTTGTATTCCCAAAACTTCATTTTTGAAAATGTATATTCAGACACACGGTATGCTGGTGCTTTTTTTGGACTGCTGAAGCATTGTTTTTCATAAGTGGCAGGGGTTGGCCAGTATACCAGAAGTGTAGGTTGGCAATCAATGATCTAAAATATCCAACCCCCACAGAAGAACATTATGCAACATTTTATGCAACAACTAAATATATAGTACCAAACTGTGTGCTTTAACAACCTGAGTTGCTAACATTTGCCATCACTTCAACAGGTCATCAGTGAAAAATATACGAGGTCTGTAAATAAAGTAATGAGACTGATTCAATATAACTCTGTACTTACTTTTAAACTACAAATCAAAATTGTCCTCTTCAAAATAGTTCCCTTGGGAGGCTACACACCTCCGGAGACGTTGTTCCCACTCTTCGTAGCAACGCTGGTAGTCGCTAACCGGAATCGCTTTTAGTTGGTCGGTTACAGCTTTTTCGATGTTTT
>Ga0268261_10003047_pt1 | contig 12181 bp, 8 predicted proteins | sample TergutNc150P1_FD_190353 | JGI IMG/M metagenome (GOLD analysis project Ga0268261, IMG submission 190353) | Nasutitermes corniger P1 segment gut microbial community from laboratory colony in Florida, USA - Nc150 P1 (SPAdes) (version 2) | ecosystem: Host-associated > Arthropoda: Insects > Digestive... | reverse complement strand
TTATTACACTCTGTTTTATCCCCCTTCTTATGGATGGGTACTATGACCGACTCCTTCCACTCTTCAGGCAGTTCCTCCTTATTCCAAATAGCAATTATAAGTTTATGAATCGCACCGCGAATAGTCAAACCTAACTTTAACTTGTTATTATTTTGAAACCTAACAGTTAACTTTTTATGGTAGGCGGATGATAAACAAACCCTCTAGAAAGCTTGTAGCCATTACCATTTTGAATTTGAAGTAATATGGCGGCTAGAGCGGTAAGTTTAAAATTTGTCATTATTTTGAAGTGTTGTTATGGTAAACAAAGGAGCCATTTTAAATTTTTGCTAACATGGCGACTTGCGCGGCAATTTTAAACCTAACTTTGACTCTTTATTTGAATAACGCAGCCATGTTACAATATGGCGGCTAGTGCGGTAGTTTTAAGTTAATGCTAACTTAAATGTAACTTGTTATTTAAAGAACACGGCCATTTTTAAATATGGCGGGCACGCGTGTTATTTAAACGTGACTCACATTTTATTTGAATAAGACGGCCATTTTACAATATGGCGACTAACGCGCCAAATTTAATTTGTTACTAGACACCATTTTACAATATGGTGGACTAGAGCGCTATTTAAATTCGTTACTAACCGCCATGTTACAATATGGTTACAACTTTAAACTTTATACGACACTCGAAATAGATGGCTAGAGCGGTAAGATATCAGACTTATAATTGAAAGATTCTAGGTTCGAATCCTGCGGCTTTATCCATCTCTTTTTTAAGGAAACTATCCCAGGTAATTAGGGAAAATAAAGACACAATTTTACACTTCACAAAATATACACACTTTAAATTTATTTTTGCTTGTTTACTTACACAGATGAAGTTGCTGCGGTGTTTACTGTACACACAATTGGTTTTTGCACTCAGTTTTTGCTTATGGTACCTGCTCGGTAAACTCCATAACTTAATAACACAGAGTGATTTCAAACTTGCAGGACCGGTTTTAACACATAATTTAAATTGACACTCATTTTTCCGAGACAGATTGTGAGAACGTTTACTACAGAAGAGTATTTCGGTGGGAAATATGTCTATTAGAGGATGTTTGGAACAGAACCCGATGTGCAATGTACACTGTTCTTTCTAATTAATTTTGCTAAAACACCCTTCACTACTGCCCCTAGTATTCCTGTGTAAATAAAGCGCATAAATTTAAAATTAGCGCTATAAGTTAAGTTAGCAATGTAATTTAAAGTTAGGGCGCGTGTCCGCCATATTGTAACATAGTGGGTAGCAGTAATTTGAAATAGGGTTGCTAATTCAAAAGTTTCAAGTGGCGCCAATTTACAAACGTTTACGTCCAAATAACCGTGACACCTCAGTTAAGCATCCCCTAATGGCTTTTAAAATGTCACCTGATTGTTATCTTAAGTATTCCCTTAATGGCTTTTTCCTAGAATCGTTATCTGATTTTATCTAACTTGCATTCCTGCTGGCGACAACAAGTTCAAACACGTCTAAAGTAGTCAGCTAATAACTTTGCGCTGGGGAAACAACATAGTGCAGTTTACAACTCGCTACTCGTCTACGAGTAAAAGAAATCACTCAGTCTAACCCATCCGCTCTCCCAGTTTACCAACAAGTCTCTGTGTGTTCAATAGTGTTCAGTGCTACGCATAATGGATTTTCTAGATTTCGCCAATGTTTCATTTCTACCAAACTCAGGTATTGGGGAGTTGTGTGAGGACTTGAATACTGTCGTAGGGGAAGGCATTTGATATGATACATTTCAAGTTCAGAATACAAACTGGTTGTGGTTGGTTAACGATATTGTTACGACCCTTAACAGTGATAATGCACTATGTGCTTCATTCGGGCTTTTCCGAGTTATGTAGCTGAAATCCTGAACTCAGTAAAAGAAATCGATTTCTATGTGCTGTGCAATAAACATATAAATTACGCTGAACGTATTGAAAAATTTATTGTGGGAAAACAGTATTTTTAAGTTACTTGCAGAAAACAGTTTTCTGTTAACATCTGGTTGTGACACAGTTCTAATATCCATTGAAGCAAGACTAATACATGGACGGCTCCCGCCCGGACTAATAGTTGCCCCAAGTGCGTTAAAATGCGTTTATCGTCTCTAGCTTACGGTGTAGTGTGCATAAAAAACGTTTAACATATATCACAAATGACGTGTTAACATCAAGACATGAGTGCAAATTTTATATGTTTGCTTTGGATTTAGATAAACCTAGGCGTTTAGCTAAGTGTAAATTGCACATCGGGTTCTGTTCCAAACATCCTCTAATAGACATATTTCCCACCGGAATACTCTTCTGTAGTAAACGTTCTCACAATCTGTCTTGGAAAAATGAGTGTCAATTTAAATTATATGTTAAAACCGGTCCTGCAAGTTTGAAATCACTCTGTGTTATTAAGTTATGGATTTTACCGAGCAGGTACCATAAGCAAAAACTGAGTGCAAAACCAATTATGTGTACAGTAAACACCGCAGCAACTTCATCTGTGTAAGTAAACAAGCAAAAATAAATTTAAAGTGTGTATATTTTGTGAAGTGTAAAATTGTCTTTATTTTCCCTAATTACCTGGGATAGTTTCCTTAAAAAGAGATGGTTAAAGCCGCAGGATTCGAACCTAGAATCTTTTAATTACAAGTCTGATATCTTACCGCTCTAGCCATCTATTTCGAGTGTCGTATAAAGTTTAAAGTTGTAACCATATTGTAACATGGCGGTTAGTAACGAATTTAAATAGCGTGCTAGTCCACCATATTGTAAAATGGTGGCTAGTAACAAATTAAATTTGGCGCGTTAGTCGCCATATTGTAAAATGGCCGTCTTATTCAAATAAAATGTTTGAGTCACGTTTAAATAACATGCGTGCCCGCCATATTTAAAAATGGCCGTGTTGTTTAAATAACAAGTTAAATTTAAGTTAGCATTAACTTAAAACTACCGCGCTAGCCGCCATATTGTAACATGGCCGCGTTATTCAAATAAAAAGTTCAAAGTTAGGTTTAAAATTGCCGCGCAATTGCCATGTTAGCAAAAATTCAAAATGGCTCCTTTCTTACCATAACAACACTTCAAAATAATAACAAATTTTAAACTTACCGCTCTAGCCGCCATATTACTTCAAATTCAAAATGGTAATGGCTACAAGCTGTCTAGAGGGTTTGTTTACATCTGCCTACCATAAAAAAGTTAACTGTTAGGTTTCAAAATAATAACAAGTTAAAGTTAGGTTTAAAATTACCGCGCGTGTCCGCCATATTGCTAAAATTCAAAATGGCGGTAGCGCCAAAATCCAAAATAATAACAAGTTAGGTTTAAAATTACGGCGCCTGTCCGCCATATTGCCAAAAATTCAAAATTGCGCCTTTGTGTACATCAAGTAACCATAACAAGTTAAAGTTAGGTTAAGCACAAAGGTCATTAACCTCGCCGCCATCTTTTGTTTACATCCAGCGACCATAAAAAAGTTTCAAAATAATAACAACGTTTAAAATTATCGCTCTAGCCGCCATATTGCCGAAAAATTCAAAATGGCGCCTTTTACCATAACAAGTTCAAAGTTAGGTTTCTAAATAATACTAACAAGATAGGTTAAGCACGGCGTCACACTGTCTACCTCATTCTTTAAATCGCATTGCATAGGGCTGTATACATCACGTGACAATAACAAAATTTTAAAATAATAACAAAGTTTCAAATTACCGCTCTAGCCGCCATATTACTTCAAATTTAAAATGGCGTGGCGACAAGCTGTCTAGAGTTTGTTTACATCGGCAACCATAACAATGCCACTGTTAGGTTTCAAAATAATAAGTTAAAGTTAGGTTTAAAATTACCGCGCTAACCGCCATATTGACAAAAATTCAAAAAGGCGCAGGCGACAAGCTGTCTAGAGGGTTTTTTACATTCGGCTACCATACGGTCTGGGTCATTGTTTACATCAGGTGATCGCCTGGGGGAGGGAAGGGAGGGTTAGGTTTCAAAATAATAACAAGTTAAAGTTAGGTTTAGTCTGGCGCTATACTGTCTGGGCTATTGTTTACGTCACGTGATCGCCTGGGGTAAAGGGAGGGAGGGGAAGGTTAGGTTTGTATACGTAAGTCTTTGACCCGCCCAAACAGGGATGCTTACTACTCTCATCTCCACATGGTATCAAGATTATGAATGAGTGGAGTTACAACTCCATAAATGTTACACACTTTTATGGCGTGGAGAGGACCAATATTTTTATAAACTGCTCCCTCAGCACGTTTCGATTCGTGAAATAAAGCGCCTTCAGCTGTGCTTTCTAAATCACTAACGGCTGGCTTAGCCTATCAATGATTATAACACGGTGTTTAAAATTATATCAGTTTACAAACGAATATCAGATAGTTTCTGAAATTACAGCTAGGGCTGGCGACAGCAAATAGCACAGCGTCGTGCTTGTATGTGCCGCAGTATCACAGACGGCTGCTAACGTCACTGCTGTGTACAGTACTCAGTGCCATCATAAGCCGCAGTATCGCTGACGGCTGCTAATGTCAATTATTTGTAGCTACAGCAATTAAGTCTGCAGTATTGTGTAAGTATTATTCTCCTGGAACGTGACAACAGGTAACACGACTTTCGGGACACACAGTCTGTACTACTCTCTATCCTAATAATGTAATAAATGCAGAGGGTGATTCAGAAACAGTGTACCAATCCTGGTGGGTACATTAATGAAATGACGGCAGTAAGAGATGTGATACTACACGAACAGCTTATTAAGCGATTCTAAATGACATAGCGACACAGGTCCTGCTGGTATGACCGAACCAGCTGCTTCTAACAATAACCCTTCCAGCCGATATTTTGAATGTTTCGAAATAAAATTTTTGTTGAAGGCAGACTGCTATGACCGACTTTCGTGTCTGCTTCAGTCCGTCCCTCGGTCCATCCAGACAACTGGATTGAGTCTTAACTCACGACATACCCAATTTCTTCCATATTCCTTTTTTCGTACTCATAATTCAATGTTATATTCTGGGTTACTAAAAACTTAATTACATAAACTACAAAAGGATATTTATCGGGATTAATTTCAGAACCAAACCGAAGAACATCCTGTAGAAACAGTACGTGACTCATGAAAACTGAATTAAATAAAACACGTGTTATTGATTGCAGCCATCCAATAAGGCCGACTGACAGAGCAGCGGTGGTGTTCAGATTCAACATATACAAAAGCGTACCTACGCAGGCGCTCGGTTGGCAGGAGAGAGGTCACAGATATATCGAATACATTGCATTCCAGAAACACCAAAATTCGTACTATGGCGTAGCACGCTGTATTATAAGAAATACAAGCAACAAAGATTTGATCACAAATATATTTTCGTTTCCGCTATTAATTTTAAAGAGTTTCCAACCGCTACTTATATAGGCTACATAAACTGTTTCTTTATATAGAAGAAGATATTAAAAACAGGGTGTCTAACAATAGGGACGAAAATAAAAATTGTAAAATGAGGAGCTTCACCGTTTGCACAGTTCATTGCTAGGGTGTTCGGGTCAAGGACTGTGATTTGCACAGGGCCTGTGGTACATGGGGCAGAAGATACTTACACAGAATTGTGAACAGATAATTCTGAAGACGTAAAGGTAGATGGTAGAGTAAAGCGTATGTTCTGAAACTCGCTTTACTGACAATATACTCGTAGTCAAGGGTGAAACACAACTGTATTTAGAACCAAGATGTAAATTGACTACATACATCAATGATGTAACAGTCGATAGAAACCCCAGCTGTTGTTACTGCAATACTGCCATCTTCTGAAAACGACAAAATGAAAGCAAGCGAAAATTATCACATTTAAGGTCATTATCTGGGTAAGGCGACCTTTGGGACACACGGTACAAGATACAAATTAACAAAACAGGCAATGTACGACCGTGATAAGTGGGTCCTTGTCACCACAGCATGGCCCGTCCTCAGTTTCTGGAAGGAGGAAGGGCCTCCAATATGGATGGAAGCGGCGAATATATTGTAGAAGGAGTTGCGGAAAACCGACAAGGGTGGTCCTCCAGCTTGGGGGTTGGACGAGGTACTGACATGAACTGACGCTTTGGTACGACCTAAGCAATGGAAAAGAGACATGAGTTTCTATACTTGGAACGTTATGAGCCTATATAGGTCAGGTTCATTCACAGCAGCAGCCAGGGAATTAGCAAGATATAAATTAGATTTAGTGGGCTTACAGGTAGTTAGGTGGTAAAGAGGGGGCAGGTAAGAGTAGGGAATTATAGTTTTTTCTATGCAAAAAGAAACGAAAATAATCAGTTGGAAACAGGATTTTTTGTACACCACAGAACAGTATCGACAATTAAGGCGGTAGAGTTTATTGGTGATAGGATGTTATATGTGGATATGAGAGGTCGTTGGTTTAATATCATTGTCTTGAATGTGCATGTACCGAGGGAGGAAAAACTTATGATTCAAAAGACAGTTTTTATGAGAAATTAAAGCGGGTTTTTTTTATAATTTTCTAAGTTCCACATTAAAATTCTGTAAAGAGATTTCAATGCAAAAGTGCGGACAAAGAATATTTTATACCGACAATTGGGAATGAGAGTCTACAACAGGATAGTAATAATAACTGTGCTAGAATAATAAAGTTTGTCAAATCAAAGACTACTTGTTAAGAGTAGGATGTGCCGTACCGAAATATTTATAAGTACAGCTGGACCTTTCCTGACGGGAAGAATTGATCACGTATTGAGAGACAGAAGATGGCATACCAGTATACTCGATGTATGTTTAACCAGGGGAGCTGACTGTGATACTGATCACTATCTGGTGATTGCAAAACGTTGGGGAAAGATTGGCAGTAAGTAAACAAGGAGCACAGAAGTTTGATGTGGAAAGATTTAATCTCAGGACTCTAAATGAGCTGGACGTTAGGAAAAACTACAAAATTAAGATCTTAAAGATGTTTGCAGCTTCGGAGAACTTAAATGATGACGAGAACATAAATAGTGCTTTGTAAATCATTAAAGTGAATATCAAAATCTCAACTAAAGATAGTCTAGGACTGTACGAATTCAAGCAGCATAAACCATTGTAATATGAAGAATGTTTACTTTATTTAGAACAAAGGAAGCATGCTAAAATTCAGTGGTTACAGGATTGTAAAAAAACAATGCAGGTAATATAACAATGTAACTAATAGTGAGGTAAAAAACATTAGAGATCTGTATAGGGGCATCAAAGACTTTAAAAACCGTTACCATACTAGAATTAATATAGTACTGGATGAGAAGGGTGATCTGGCTACAGACTTCCAGAGTATTTTGGCTAGGTGGAGAAACCATTTCTTTCAGCTTCTGAACATAGATAGGGTTAATGATGTTAGGCAGACAGAAATAAACACGGTAGAACCACTGGTACCTGAGTCAAGTGCCTTTGAGTTTGAGTTTGTTATTGAAAAGCTGAAAAGTCACAAATCAGCAGGTATTGATCAAATGCCAGCAGAAATGTTTATGGCAGGGGGTAGAATATTCGCTATGAGATCCATAAACTTATTACACTGTTCAACAAATTTTGGATGGTTGAATGTTATGGTTAAGTGAATATACTCTCTTTATGTTTTTTTGGGCCGCAGGATACAAAAATAATTCTAACATTCTTTGGTTAGCTCTTGTTTTCGAGATAATAGCACTATCATAGTTATAGGTACAATAAATAAGAATAGAAAATTACTGACCTTAACGACGTAACCTTTTGGCCTGTCGATGGTATTTTGTTTCAGGAGCTTCCCTTTTCATCATCCAGCAATAATCACCTAACATGGCAGCGCTCCATTTCCCTTTGTACCTGTGCTCCATCACCGAAATGTCTTAATGGAAGCGTTCCCCATGTTTGTCGCTTACGTCACCACAATTTAATGGAAAGAAATTCGGATGTGAAAATAAAAAGTGCATTTTCAGCAACATATTGCACCCCAGATCTTCATACAAATCCACCAGATATTGCACAAGTTCTCTGAATTTTGCAGCTGTGAAATTTCCCAGAAAACCATTCGAAACCTTTTCAAAGAATTGCCATGCTGCGTTCTCCTTGTCACTTAACACTGCTTCATACTGCTGGTCTTTAAAAAGTTGTCTGATTTGAGGACCAATAAACACACCTGCTTTTACTTTCTCGAAAGTGAGCCTGGGAAATTTTCTACATAAGTACATGAATGCAGGACCCTTCACATCCAAAGCATTTACAAAAGTCTTCATAAGCCCAATTTAATATGTAGTGGGGGAGGAATAACTTAGCTTGGCTTTATCAAAGGCTTATGTATTACATTTTTTATTCCAGGTGTTGAATGACTGTCTGTAGGGCCAATGTTTCACAGAATAGTGGGTGCCTCTGTAGCGGCTATCCCACCCACACAGGAAATGAGAATATTTGGTGTAGCTGGCTTGCAGTCCTAATAAAACGGCGATTAACTTAAAATCACCACAAACTTCCCACTGGTACTTCTTGTAGTCTACTTCAACCAGGATGTTGTTCATAGTTGTGTACGCTTCTTTTGTGCTGGGAGCACATGCCACAGGAGTGAAAGGAAATTATTTCCATTGTGTAAGAGGACTGTTTTAAGACGTCTTTGAAGCGTCAATGAATAGTCGCCATTGCTCAGGACTGTGCCTCATATGCATTTCATCCATCAGACCATCAATGTCTTTGCAGTAGGTGAAATAACCTACGGTTTTAAAGAATTGCTCGAATTCTTGGTTTCTGGTGCGAAATGTTGTCACTTTCACAGAGTGGTGTAGTAAATTCCACTGTTGTAACCTTCATGCCAAAAGTTCTGCCTTATTTTTTGGAAGTTCGAGATCCCTGATGAGTTCCCTGAACTAGCCTTCTGTAAATTTATGATTGGAGAAGTCTGTGTTTGGCAAGTAGTCTACATCTCTTGAAGCTGATGGCTGCTGTTCTTCGCTGTTTGAAGAAACACTGTCTTCGTCGTCGGAGAACATAGCAGAATTCTCCGTAGGTTCAGGAAGAGGAAGTCCGTCGTCATGAGGCACAGGCCGAATTGCTGATGGTATATTCGGATACACAAGTGTTGATTTCTTTTTTCATGGACATTCTATTTTGAATAGGGGGCACCACACAGAAATAACAGTCAGTACTGTGATTGCTAAGCACTCCAAACGGCATACGTCCTTTTCCATTTACCCATGCATTGAGATTGGATAAACACATAGTACAGCACACGTTTGGTGCCCATTTTTGTTTATCCTGGTCCAATACCTTACAGCCAAAATACAAGAAATATGCTTCTTTTATAGTTGGAGTAATCGAACACTTCCTTGAGGCAAATGTCACTTCTCCGCTATCATAGCAGAAGTTATTCGGGTTATTTACGCACTTCCGGGACATTTTTATAAATATACTACACGATCTATGGCAGTAGAATGCCAGCTGAAACTATCACGACACAATTCTCATGAATGAACTTGGGGACACCATCTACAATACGACCGCTTTCGTCCAGCAATTAATAAGAACTGAAGAGAGCTGACAGGCAACAATTTTACTAATCACGTGACTAACACCTGCAGCGACGACAGCCGATCACGTGATTTCATCTTTGTATGTGGATTTTGGCGCCCGCTTAGGGTGTTGTCAACTTTTGAAGACGGAGACCTAATATTTAGTTTTAAAAAAGTAAAATTTCAAGCCATAACTGCAACTCGAAAACTAAAGCTAAGCTGAAAATTTCTATGCCATTTTAGAATTCAGCGGCCTCAAAATAGTACAGTTTAGCTAATCTCCCTTCCATAACATTTTGTGTGTTCAAAGGTGTTATTTATATTTGGAATAAAAAGGAACTACCCGAGGAGTGGAAGTAGTCGACCATTGTACCTATATATAAGAAGGGCAATAAAACAGGCTGTAATAATTGTAGGGGCGTATCACTTTTTTCAACTATGTACAAAATTTTATCCAACATTCTGCCCTCAAGGTTAACTCCATAAGCAGAGGAAATTATTGGGGATCATCAATGTGGATTCCAACACAACAGATCAACCACTGATCATATATTGTACGGTAAAGGTAAAAGGTACAGCAATCCCATTAGAGGCGTTCCAGGAGTTTGAGGTTTGCAGATTTCAAGACGATCAGCACATTAAGGTGGTAAGGTTGCAACGCTACGCACCGGCCCCCTTTACCCTGCAAGAAATATTTCTGGCACTAATTTCTGTTAGGAGCTGAGTCAACCCCAGAGACATAGTGCGGCCAGAAGGATTATTTCAATGAAAAATTCCAATGACACATTACATCAGCTGTAAGAAGGATTAAGGATTTAAGAAGGATTATATCCGGCTTCTTTCCATGAGACTTGTCAGTGGTTAAAATTTCCCCTGAATGGGTTAGAGCAGGGTAAGTCCAGTGGTAGGATTGCTAACTTTAGCCTCTGGACCGGCATGTTTAGGGGGGAGATACTGGAATACAAGAGAAACTGGTTACAACATGTAAATAGAATGCCTCGTAATAGATTACCCAGGGTAACGAAACGCTTTTCCCCAACTGGCAGAAGGAATTATGGCAGACCTTTGAAGACACTTCTGGATACGTGAGACCGGAACGGGTCAACAAGTGGCCCAACTCCATGACAGATATATGATGATGATGAAGATGACTTATGATTCAGTTAGGTGGGAGGTCTTATACAGTATTCTCCTTGGGTTTGGTACACCCGTGAACCTGGTAAGGCTAATAAAAATGTGTCTGATTGAAACCTATAGCACAATGCGGGGAGGCAAGTATTGGTCTGACGTGTTTCCTATTAGGAACGGTTTGAAAAAAGGATACGCCTTATCGCCACTGCTGTTCGACCTTGCTTTTGAGTATGCAATTAGGAGGGTTCAGAGGATTTTTTCCGGGGCATCAGACAGTTCTATGTGCCCTGGGGTCGACTCAGCCTCTAAAAATGAGTACCAGGATATTCCTGGGGTAAAGACGGTCGGTGCGTAAGGGTGACGACCTTACAACCTTCATGTGCTGAGTGTCTAGAAATTCTACAGCCTTAACCTACCAGAACCCCAAAGGCCACTAGGCCTGTAGTGGGATTACTTTACCTTTTATTAGGAGGGTTCAGGTAAGCCAGGGTGGCTTGAGGTTGAATGGTACACATCAGCTTTTGGTTTATGCTGATGATGTTAATATAATGTGTACATGCTATAAAGAAAACAAAAAAAAGACTTGTTAGTCGGTAATAAAAAGACTGGTCCAGAAGTAAATGCTGATAAAACTAAGTACATGGTCATGTTTCGAAATCAGAATGCAGGATGAGTCACAATATAAAGATTGGTAATAACTCCTTTGAAAGGGTGGAAGAGTTCAGGGAAAACCTTAACAAATCAAATTTCTATTCGGGAACAAATTAAGAGCAGACTGCATTCATGGAATACTTTCTATCCTTCGGAGTAGAATCTTTTGTCTTCCAGTTTGCTACTCAAATGTTTAAAGATATACATAACTATAATTTTTCTTTTTGTATTATTTGGGTGTGAAACTTGGCCGCTCACAATGAGGGAGGAACGTAGGCTAAGGGTGTTTGAGAATAGGGTGCTGAGGAAAATATTTGGGCCTAAGACGGACGGGGTAACAAGGGAAAGGAGAAAACTAAATAATGAGGAGCTTAATGATCGTACTCACCCAATATTATTCGGGTGATAAATTTGAGAAGAATGATGTGGACGGGGCATGTAGTACGTATGGGAGCGAAGAGAGGTGTATACAGGGTTTTGGTGGTGAAACCTGAGGTAAAAAGACAACTTGTAAGACCCAGGCGTAGATGGAAGGATAATACAGAGATGCATCTTCAGGAAGTGGGATGTGAGGGCATGGATTGGATCGATGTGATTCAGGATAGGGACAAGTGGCGGGCACTTGTGAATGCGGTAATGAACCTTAGGGTTCCATAAAATGCGGGAAACTTCTTGGCTAGCTGAGAACTGGCAAGCTTCTCAAGAAGGATTCTGCTCCATGGAGTAAGTAAGCAAGACAATGTACGCATAATGTAACACTGAAGAGCGTTCGTGCAAACATTGTTGCAGTGGAAAAACAATGTGTATTACACAACCTGTGTGTGTGTGTGTGTGTGTGTGTGTGTGTGTGTGTGTG
>Ga0268261_10003046_pt1 | contig 12181 bp, 7 predicted proteins | sample TergutNc150P1_FD_190353 | JGI IMG/M metagenome (GOLD analysis project Ga0268261, IMG submission 190353) | Nasutitermes corniger P1 segment gut microbial community from laboratory colony in Florida, USA - Nc150 P1 (SPAdes) (version 2) | ecosystem: Host-associated > Arthropoda: Insects > Digestive... | reverse complement strand
GTGTTGTCAGGTAGAGGTCTCTGCGACGAGCTGATCACTCGTCCAGAGGAGTCCTACCGACTGTGCTGCGTTGTGTGTGATCTAGAAACATCAAGAATGGGTGCTCCATATATATATGACATTAGTCACCTAAGGGTTAATAATTTAACCCTTATCCTGCTAACGTGGAGAAAATGGTGAGCTCCTAATAATGCCAGCAAATAGCAGATGGGATTTAATTCGGGGTTTTAAGGGTTAATATCTGTCTGCATATATCAGTTTTTTGGTATGGTGAGCTGCTGATGAGAAAACAAGCGAAAGTACACTACACCGCCTGGTATCATACACTTCGCATGGTGTACGTATCTGGATGAGGGCTTTCCATATCGTTGGGGATTATGACCAATGTAGTTATTTTCATCCTCCACATAATAAAGAAAGAACTAAGAACTGGCAACTGGCTTATTGCTACATTTTTAATATTTAATATCGTAGTACACTAATTTATGGTTATCAATTGTATGTATTGTAGCATTTTAAGATTTTAGTCACACCTATAAGGAGGAGCAGAACCTAAATTGGGATGTTGGCTTGTATACCTTTGTTATGACTCCCTGAGAATGGCCACTTGCTGCCAAAACGTATAGGAGTTGATATATGTCATAAATGGTGTATCATGGAGTGCATGTGTTGGATGATATACTGATTTTAAGAACATCCACAGTATGAGTAACATAAAACTAAAAAAAATTGTGTCGTCGTATAACATAGGATTACATTGTTTTGACACATGATGCCACTGGACTTGCGTTTCGTCACGAACGTTTTGGAGAAACATGTTGCATCCTTTGGCAGGGAAGAAGATCGCATCTGCTCAAGAATGTTGGTAATCATATACTGCACTATGTGGCAACACACCAGACTACACCACTGTGAGAACCTCAGGTGTAAAGCAGAGATTGTGTTACTCCAGTACAGACCAAAATTAAATTTGCCTGGCAGTTTGATGTTCGTAAGTCCGTGCATCATCATACGATTCAAATAAACTAACCAACAAGATGCAACAGTTTCACAAGTTTATTACTTGACGCTTATGTGTGGCTCAACATGTTTCGGGCGCTTACTCGCCCATCATCAGGAGCTTACAACTGCATTAGCAGCCTCTGGTTTTACCGTTGGAGCGTGGTGGTAGCAGCGTTGCTGGTCATGGTCTGGCACCTGCCAGACCACGACCAACAATGCTGCTACCGCCACACTCCAACGGTAAAACGAGAGGCTGCTAATGCAGTTGTAAGCTCCTGATGATGGGCGAGTAAGCGCCCGAAACATGTTGAGCCACACATAAACGTCAAGTAATAAACTTGTGAAACTGTTGCATATTGTTGGTTAATTTATTTGAATTGCCTGGCAGTGTTTAATGTAAACACCAATATAAAATGTCGTGGAAGAGTGTGCAGCAGTTTCAGAGGTGGAATATGAAAATTAACGGATAGGCAGAGTTTATTTTGATATTATTCATTCCATGCACTATTGTTGCAATCAGTCACGTTCACCAACAAATGCACGCAACGGGATTACAAACTGTACATAAGCTTTAAAAACTCCTACATTTCGGCATCAAGGCGCCAACCTCAGGGAGTCACCAGTACAGTGGTATACAAGCACCAATACATCAATCTGGGAAGTACAATGCCAAGTGTTAAGATGTATTGTAATTATAAAATACGTACAATGTTAAGTGTAAAATTACAGCATTATCCACATTATATGCAGTGCATGCATGTAAACATCAGAGTCCATCCTGTACAATCCAAGAGGATCCAGACTGCCCGAGGATGGCGCCTCAGCACCGATACATACAGGAACTTTTAAAGCTTATGTGCAGTTTGTAAGCCTATTATGTGTATTTGTTGGTGAATGTGATTGATCGTTCCTCATTATGGGTTTATTTTATGTACGTAAGTGCAAAGAGCTGCATAAATACGAAAAGAGCTGAGTGACTACAGTTGACATGTATTTGCACAGGAAAGATATTTACATTGAAATCAACCAGCTTAGATAAGGCTCTGGTGAGTTATCCTATTATTTATGTAGAAAACAAAGAATATTTCTTCTTTGTCTCTGCACATACGAAATATTCCACACTGTGAAAGCTGCTCTTTATTCTTTGTACTCAATTCATTTACTCATACAAACATTTGTGCATGGAATTCTAACAGACACGTGAAATTTGTGTCAATGTGAGGTTTTTATGGAGGAAAGTGTTCAGAGTCTGCTGTTCTTGGTTGTGAGTCCATGTTCACTTAGCTGTATATGTAGGTACCATTGTTTCAGAGGAATATGATCAAACATGCTGAAGATGAAGGTGTTATGTTCTTCCATACTGTTTTTATTCTTAACACACTACACAGTTTCAAATCCCAGAAGACAACAGAAACTGGGTTAGTTGGTTCATTTCATACTACATTGTTTAGATTCTTGTTTTGTATCATGGTTGTAACTACATTTGGAATATCATGATATAGGTACATGAAGTCTGGCTGTGTTGTAGAGCATCTGTTGGCTGCCGTTCAGTTCATGCTCATTTAACTAGACTGTACTTCCTACTGACATTCTCATAAGACCCTTAATTGCTGATTGTGCTGTGCTGTTTTGGGCTTCAGCATTTCCTCCATGCCAGATTGCAGGGATACTGCTTGAAGTATGGTTGACATAAGATAGAAGGGGCCTTAAATTTAAATCTTCTTGGAACTAGAGATGAGTGTACTAGTAAACAATATTAAAATAAACTGTCATTCACAATTAAAATTTGTTGTCAGTATTTAGTATTCTTTACAATATGTTTTGGCCAGTTTGATCATCTTCAGGTAATGCAAAAAAAAAAGTAATGGTAACAATAAGTTCTATAAAAAGAAGAATGAGATCTTGTTTCTACATAGAGTGCACTAATTCATAAGGACTGATGATATGCAAGAATATTGCCTTGAAAGTTCTAGGTTTTATATTATTTGAGGTTATTTTATGTTCAGTAATTTGATTATGGTGTATAATTTTAATTTGATAAGATTTTGTGGAGTAGTTTCATGGTTTTAAGTTTTATTCTTTCCTTGAGTTTACAAATTTTAGTTGTGAATGACAGGTTATTTTAACATAGTTGACATATTATCACAACAGGATGTATAGGATGCAGGTTAGAGATTCATGTGTTCCCCACACTCAAATGTACAAAAATTTGTGTTCAGGTAGGAGATTTTTATTAGAATTAGTTGTGTAACTGTTAATCTTTATACTCTTTCTTACTACAGAACAGTTATTTCTTTCTCTACAATCTAGTTAAAACTGCAAATGCATGTATATTGTATTTGTTTGTGCACCAAATGAGGCAGTACACAGTACCTACTGGAAGTAATTATTTTTTGTATGATTTGTCAAGTGATACTATTCTAGGGAATAAATAAATAAATAAATAAATAAAATGAAATGAGTATCAATGTGACTATGTGTGTATAGTCTTGAAGTGAGATATAATGTTCTTACAGTGATGTTGCCTAGACTACCTTCTGGAATGTGACACTGCAGTGTTGGGTGACTAATTCCAATGTATTGACTGACTGTGGTGTCTTTATCTTCCGGGTCATGCAGCCTAGGCAGTCTTAAGAAAAATGCTTGACCCTGAAGATTAAGGAACCACATTCCTCTGAAACATTGGGAACTGCTCGCCCAACAAAAGAACGTCATATCCCAGAAGGCTTATATCTGCATCTCTCGGTTTGTATGTTCAGATATCTCCGAGCAGGACGGCTCTAGCAGTAACGTTTATGACTTGTATTCAGGAAGTCCCTAGTTTGAGTCTCTGCTGGGACACTGCAATACCTGAGGTTTATCATGATTCACCACAGTCATTCCAGGCAAACAGTGTGACAGTACCTGAACTTGTCCATGACCTAAAGTCTTCTCTTGCTGAAAGCTGTGTTAGGTGGTTCAAATACAAGTTTTGGGGTCTGATTCCATCTCCATCATCAGGATTCTGATATGACTTGTGCCTAATCTTTATTCCCTACCTGCATGAGGTTGGTCTCATACTGGTCCATTAGCAAATGAGGTTAGGGGGCTGATATGAGACTGACTTTCTGCGGGTATGTAATTGGGACAGTCTAGGTGTCTGATGGTGGAGATGGAGTTGTTCTCTGAAATGTTGGTGTATTTGAACTGCCTGATGGAGCTGACAGCCTCAGAAGGTTTTGTTGAATTTTGTCACCCTGCAAGCTTCAAACTTGTGTGTGGCCAAATTATACAACATCCTTTCCAATTTCTTCGTCAGTAAGCAGCAAACTTTTCAGTGCTCTTCAGTTATTAGTGCTGATTCCATCAGTAAACAGTCTGTTAATTAAAGATGAAAAAAAAAACACTGCATTTTTTTTTAACTGTCTATTGTATGAATAGTGTGGTGCCAAACTCATGTGTACGCGATGTAATTGTACAAGTGTGAAACTAATGTGCTGGATGCAGCCCCAATACTTTATACATATTTGTGTTCTGTATAATAAGACAGTGTGATTTTAAAATGTATGTAGATATATAACTTTGTATAAGATGTTTGTTATGGAAAAATGTATAGTGTTAGCACACTAACATGGTCAGTACTTCCACTTCCTTGTGTGATTAAATGTATTCCAGAAAAAGTTGAATGTATATCTTTTTGTAATATGCACTTAAATATTATTGGTGTGTAGAGGCAATCCCTTGCCAGCCATTGGGGTTAAGTTTCTGTAAGATATTAGCTTGTGTTTCTGTAGTTAGTGAGACCAAGTTTAGACAAACCACTAACACTCATCAAAGCCAAATTGTTTTTCTCCTTATATGATTACAAAAACAATGCAATTGTTTTGGTCAGAACATGTAAGATGTTACAAATTGCATGCTGTCTTGATAATGTTGGAGCTATGAATCTGGTTGTGGATGCCAGTACCCAGCATGTGGCAACTACAAATCTCTCAGTGTGCCAATGATGTTGATAGTGATGACCATGTGATGATAACTGATGCTTGAGACAGATGTTTGGGGCTGGTACTTCATGTGGGGTTAGCAAGGGCTAGAGGGGAAAACAATGGCAGGCATAGTGGACATCCTCAAGTGCTTAGTAAACAGAAATAGGAGAAAGAAGTACAAGTCTACATATAGCATGGGTGAAGACAGGATTTTGCATATTGTTAACCAGGATAGAATTGCACATTGAGTCTCTATCTGGCTACTTTATCTCTAGGAGAAGATACTGCCACCACGTATGCAACAGATAGGAGTGTGGCTGCGTTCCAGGCCACCAGACTTGTGGCTGCAGAGGGAAATATTTCTGCCTTCTCTGGAAATTGAACCCCAGTAACCAATCTGATTGCCACGTGTGATTTCAGCCTTCCGCTGCGGAGTAGCCAAGAACTGTACTCACCACAACTCATTGCGTAGTAACCCAGAAGAGTGCAGTTCTGTATCTGATTGCCAGTCACTGTACTGACTGAGCTATTCTGGCTCTTAAATGAAGCAGCCGGTTGTTAACATAAAGTGGTATAGCACAGTCAGTATTTTGTCCAGCAGTGGCATAGCTAACTTTTTGTTGCTTGGGGCACATAATCACAATGGCCAACCCCCCCCCCCAACAGAAATTATGACCTTTTAAAACATCACAATCATTTATTGAATTTCTTTTTATTAGGTTCAATAATTTAAAATTTTTTTAGCACAGAAAATTAGATTTTTAAATTTAAAACATTCATTTTACTGCCCCTTTGCCTCAGCCACCCAGGGTGCCTGCACCACTCCCCACCCGAGCTACGCTACTTGTGTCTAGACTTCGGGCTAGACTACTGAGCTTCAATTCCTGGTAGTGGATTAGGAGAGGTGAAACTGTGATGGATTGGGTAGATGACCTACAGAGAAGTGACAGAAGATATGATAGTGATGACATCAGCATTCAAACACACCATTCATCACACAACCCATCACTTTACTGATCCACGAGCCATGTTTGAGAGATTATCCAAGTAGAAATGTTCGCCAAATCCATGGAGCAGTCATTTTTTTTATAAGTTAATAGCAACATAGCTATCATAATCAAGAAATTCCCTTCATTTTATGAGACCCGAAGGTTAATGAATGTGTTGCCAAGAGCCCACAACTTGTCACTATCCTCTACCAGAGGAATCCGGTCTATGCCCTCCCATTCCACTTCTTTTAAATCCATTTGAATATCCGCCCATTTATGTGTAGGTCTTCAGAGTGGTCTCTTTCCTTATAGTCTACACACCAAAACCTTGAGTGAGACACATGTTCTGCACATCCCATCTCCTTCATTTAACCACCATGATAACCTGATCTTCTAAACCACGAATGGATGATTGAAATACATCCCTAGAAACAGAAACTCCGACATTCTCGCGGACACAGTTTGTGAACGACTGGCTTATTTACACAGAAAAATACATCGTTCTTCCCCTAGATAAGCAGTTGTCGGCAGCTATAAATCTAACCAGAGACAGCATTTTCTCAGACAGGAACTGGTTCTAGGTTCCACACTTACCCCACCGGCCGAGCCATTAGTAGCAACTTGCTGTGAGTCCGGGTTCTCGTACGTGAGGCAGAACTATTATTATACTACACCACCTGACACGACACACTTCATGTGCATCATCTGGTCGGGATCTCTTCGCCTGTCACAGGTTGAGACATATTTGCTTAAACACTCTATACAGAATATCAATAGCTATGAACTTGTACCTGGAATTGGTTGTCACACAGTTTTAATGTCACAACATTGTAATTTTATGCATATATATTTTATGTATTTTAGAATTTTAATAAATCATTCCAGTGAGGGTGATGCATACAGAGATTAGCTTGTTGAGTTTGTATTCCTTTGATCTGAAAGCCACCTTGCTGATGACTCCCTGCTGTCGAAAAATGTAGGAGATTAATATTTGTCATGTATTAACTCTAGGACTGTGCACAATATGAATAACATGATTCTTATTGTTTATACGCTCATTCTTATTGTTTGTATGCTCTGTTCTGTATATTCTGTTTTCATTGTGCCAGCTGGCATTCTCCGACTACCCTGACTGAGGTTTTTCCATCCTTTTTCATTTGTAAGGCAAGTGCCAGGGTATACCTTGCAAAGACGGGGCACGGTCCGCACTCTTCCTAATTAGTGAATTGTGTTGTTCTGTGTATTGTTTGTGTTGTTCTCTGTATTGTTTGTGTGTAAATGTGTATTGTACTACTGCCATCGGGTGGCAACCCAATTGCAGTTAAATATATCACATCATAAGGAAGCAGAACTTTGTGTCAGAGTGTCAAACGATTAAGTATGTTGGACATAAAAACTGTACACTAAATGGACAAAGTCAGTAGGTACAGTAATACATCTATTAAATACACCCTACAGGAACAGTGGAGTGAAACAGCACAGACCGGCTGCTACATGGCTTTATTACAGCCCTTTTGGCTCTCTTTTCGAATGATGGGCGGTAGCCCTTTGCATGTGCTGTATGTGGCGTTCCAGTCTCTCGACTGTGGTGCACCTATCAATCAATAGTAACAACGCAAGTATGACCCACTTTCTTGTGATGATCTGTGTTCTTGTCCTTCTCCCCACCACGTTTTTCTTATCATGACATCAATAGTGCGTTACCTTCCCAACGGATTGCTGTCATCTCTTGTTGAGTGCTGTGTTGTGTTCAACATAAAACCTTAAAAACAATAAATGAACAATGGCCGATACGAGGATTACGTCCATAATTAGTACATACCAGGAAGGTATTAGTGAAAAACCATACATGCCTTCAGTGGCATACTGATGCACTACACTGGGAGCCAATGCTCTTCCTAGTAAGTTGTTCAGTGACCATGATGTTGTCCAATTTTGGAAGGATGTGGGGCTCATTCCAAGCGATGATGTGTGCTCAAAGTGCAGATCAAATGTCTTGGTGTGTCAAAGCTAGTGGTAAGAGGGGTTACCAATGGTGATGTCGGAGGGCTGTATCTGCTTCCGCATGCTGTGCTTCAATCTCAATTAGGCATGGGACTTGATTTCAGCAGATTAACCAAAAATTCATGGAGGTTCTGCTCCTCACATACGACATCGTTCGCCGCGTTCCTGCTTATGCCACCCAGCAAGAGCATTAGTTCGGTTCTGCAACCATCACTGAGTGGGCCAAACTCTGTTGAGAGGTCATGTTGCCTTGCACAACAGGTAAGATCTGTTTCATTAAAAACTACATAGCGACAAATCCCTTCACTCGCATTCACGTCACATTACGTTGGGTTTGGTTTGGTTAGATTAGGTTTCGTTAGGTTAGGTTAGTATTGGTTAGGCTGGGTTAGCTTAGGCTAGGTTCGTTTACGGTACGTTGGGTTACGTTACGTTACGTAGGTTAGGTTTCATTAGGTTGTCTTGCTTTACGTTGCCTTTCCTTTTGTTACGTTACCGCCCGTTCACTGCATGTGACGTTTCGTACAATGCACAATCCCTCCATCTCTACGAACACCACACCCTTAATCCTCACGTCTACATATCATCCTTTTGTCCCTACATTCCATTAATTCAGTCCTCGCCCACAACAACTCCGCTTGTGGCACAGATCATATATGTGCGTCTGCATTCACACGGACGAAATGTTGCGTTCTTGCGTGCTTCTATGCGTGCCACAAGCGCATTAATCCCAGAACTACCGCCCATTATTCGAATGGGATTAGGTTGGGTATGGCGGGAGCTATACCAGATGATCTGTGGTTGGGAGCATGGATCATAGTTAAGATAAGTAAGTCAATGATAATCCGTGGCAACGCAACTACTAGCATGGATCAGGTTGGGAGGTATGTTTATAACTTCTCTTGGGTTAAATGCCAGGCTTAAATGCGAGAGTTTTGTAATATGGATGTTGGATACCCTGCTCGTTCAGAGGTTCATCTGCCATCTGTTGGTAGTTTCGGGAACCTTCTAGGAAGTTGATTTCCCATAGTTCTGCGCGTGTTTCTTTTTGTAGGGTGTCGGCAATATGGTATGTATGTATTCGTAAAATTGCATTGCTTTTCAGCAATTGTCATCGTGTATGTATAGAGAAAACTAATACGTACTCGAATTAAAAGTATAACGTGCCATTTTACTAGTTATAAATATGTGAAAATTAACGTCATTGCTTTTTGTTACAGGGTCGTGTTAGGACGAAAACAGTGAAGAAAGCGGCAAGAGTAATTATAGAGAAATATTACACCCGACTGACATTGGATTTTCATACAAATAAAAGAATATGTGAAGAAATCGCAATCATTCCTAGCAAACCACTAAGGAATAAAATAGCAGGGTAAGTCGCTTGAGGTAAACGTAGTCAATACGAAAAGTGTCTTGAGCGTGAATTATTGTGCGAATTCTTCCCGAAATGCAAATGAGTTGAGGGTGCTGACGTACACAGTAGCCTTTCACGAAAATCCAGGTTAGTGTTTGTGTCGAAGCACGGGAGAAGGATGCTGGCAGATGTATGTGCACACGTAAGTAGCCTAACCTTATATGAGGAACGTCATGGCACCGACCGCCACTAGGATCTTTGTTGTAGCTTAATTGAGGGTGTGTGTTGTAAAGTTAACGTGAAAGACAAAAAAGTCTTATAACATTAGGCTAGTGAGCATGGTTGTATGCTTGGAATGAAAAATACTGTATTGTGGCCACATTCCGAGGACAATATAAATTGTGGAAAGCATTATTAATGAAGATTGTCTGTGTGTAGATTATTTGACAAAACAGCGTGTTACTTCGTTGCATTTGACAGTGTAATCTTTAGTAAAGCGGCAAGCAATGGAAGAAGAGTAAACATCTAAAAAGGAAACCATTATTGGTATTTATACATAAGTGTTTGGGCAGCAAGGAAAAAGTCTGAAATTATTAGTGATGAACTTTGCACTATCAGATCTGGTTGTGTGCGGTGTAAATATTGATGCATATTGATGCATTCCAAGTAGTGCTAACATTTCAGTAAAAATTACATATTTATAAATTAGTTGGGCATATAAAAGTGACCTTGTTCACAGTGGTGGCAGGACATTTGTTTGAACAAATTCCAGACCTAAAGCTTGTATCATATTTGTATGCATCATTTTGTCTTCCAGTTGACATTCTCATCTGTAACTGTTCACATTATTAATATGCATTCAGTTGTATGCTGTTTTAGTGTAAATTCTTTCCATCTCAAAGAAAATCTGTGATGTAGCAAGTTGGAGTGGCAGCTAATTGTGGAAATTGATCTTTTACTACTACTACCAGCAATTAGGAAATGCTGCTAGATAGGGTTCTCAGTTAGTTTGTGGTGTTATGCGGCCGCTACCTGGGTGCCATCCTGTTTTAGTGGGATTTGTGGTGGAAAAAGGGTTACTGAGTCAGTTTTATTCCCAACGAGGCCTTTAATTATGTTGGTACTTGAATGTGTCAGTTTTGTCACCATATCATACTCTGAAGAGGTTATGCCAAAGAAATGTTCTTGACTACGTGCAAACTATTTGCAACTGTAACTGCTCCCATGTATGATTGTATTCTGTTGTGAGGTGCCGTATTTTGATGTAGTGATTTCAGTAACAGGGCAGTATGTAAATTAAAAAATGGAAAAGCACCTGGACTTGATCAGATCCTGGCCGAATTTATTAAAGAGGGGGGAAAAAAGCTCAATTTTGAAGGTCATTGATGAACTCATTTAAAAAATATTGGAGGAAGAGATCATACTGCGAGTGGAAATGTGACATGTCCGGTTTGTAAGAAAGGGGACATCATGATGTGTGATAATTATAGAGCAATCATATTGCTATTCACAACATATAAAATTCTAACAAATATTTCATATGTAAAATTAGTACCATATGCTGAGGAAATAATAGGAGAGTACCAAGGAGGCTTTCAAAAGGGAAGATCAACTGTTGATTGGATTTTTACTATGAGACAAATGTTGCAAATATGTTGGGAACAGAATGTAGATGCACGTCATCTGTTTATAGATATGACACTATATGGATATAGGTAATATTGATTGAAATGCATGATCTAGGTTTCCAAGGAAAAAAATGAGTTAAATTGTGCAGAATTTAAAATAATGAGATATGTGCTATGTTTAAAAGTGGTAAACATTTAGCTTTTGAATTTAAAGTTAACAGAGGTTTGAGACAAGGAGATGCAGTTGCTCCTCTGCTGTTTAATGTAGTGTTGGAAATTGCAGTTAGAAGATGTAATGCAGAAACAGGGGGAACCATATTTGCCAAATATCAAATTATGGCATATGTTGATGATGTAGTTATTATGGGAAGAAGATTACAGGATGTTGAGGTATTTACATCACTGGTCAAACAAACAAGATCAGATTAGAAATAAATGGAAAAAAGACAAAATTTATGATAGTGTCATGAAAGACTTACAGTGAGCATGAGTATGTAAAACTTTATACTTATAATTTTGAAGTAGAGAAGAATTTACAGGGTGGGCCAAAAGTAGGTATACAGTAATTTGTATACTGTATACCTACTTTTGGCCCACCTTGTGTATACCTTGTTACAGTTTTAACATACCAACCTGTATGAAGGCTATGGTTTGAAAAAAAATTACATATGCAAGTAGAGCATATTATGCCCTTCTTTCTCTACCAAAGAACCAATCGGTACTCAGAGCAGAAAAAATAAACATCTATAAGACATTAATAAGACCAGTGAGAACTTACGGAGCAGAATGTTGGACACAATAAAGATATTGCGAAACGACTGGCTGGTTTTGGAAGAAAAGTTTTAAGAAAAACGTTTGGGGGGAATTAAAGTAAGTGAAAATTGGAGAAAGCAACATAGTACAGAATTAATGCTACTGTTTGGAGATTTAGGTATACTTCAATTTGTCAGAGTAAGTCAGTTGATTTGGATTGGTCATGTAAACATAGAATGGGTAGTAAAAGAAAAGTAAGTCAAGGCAGGGAAGTCGACTAAGAGGATGAACGAAAAACAGATGGTGGAATTGCGTACAAACAGATATTAGTATTTGCAAAATTACAAAGTGGAAAGAGGGGTCAAAACACAGAGCTGACTGGGAGAAGTCCATTAACCCTTAGGTGACTAATGTCATATATATATGGAGCACCCATTCTTGATGTTTCTAGATCACACACGACGACGCAGCACAGTCGGTAGGACT
>Ga0268261_10003045_pt1 | contig 12182 bp, 7 predicted proteins | sample TergutNc150P1_FD_190353 | JGI IMG/M metagenome (GOLD analysis project Ga0268261, IMG submission 190353) | Nasutitermes corniger P1 segment gut microbial community from laboratory colony in Florida, USA - Nc150 P1 (SPAdes) (version 2) | ecosystem: Host-associated > Arthropoda: Insects > Digestive... | reverse complement strand
GAGGCTAAATATACCCACCGAGATTTCAGGCTCCTTCTGGTGAAAATTTTGATTGAAGAAGCTGGAAAAAGCCAAGATTGCCCCATCCCCAGATTGGTCGGAAGACCAAGTTCCGCCACAACAAATGTTGTGTGACTCGAGAGCTACCATAAACAACATTGGCCAGCGAAATCATCCACCAAACTCCCAAGCCACTTCTGTTCATCTCGCGGCCAGACAAAGGGCACAGTGTATAAGTGCGCCAGATGTGATGTTAGGTGGTGTATGTTTCGCAGAATATCACACCAGAGTAAATTTGTACATCACTCCTATTGTGAATAGTGTATGCTGCAAAAAATTAGTGATCCAGGGTGCCAGAGACCTTCCGTAGCAACCACAATTATGTGAGCAATGAACTATTTACACCACATTTTATATAACGCATGCATTTCACAGGCCTAAATTTATTATAAAAATAGGTAAAAACTGTTTCCCGAAACATCTCATTCATTAACATGGTGCAAAATTTTATTTCCTTAAATTTGAAGAAAAAGCCTATGAGATATGCCTTTTGTTTCTAAGAGTAAGCATTAAAAATTATAATCCACAGTTAAAAATCTCTGCAGGTTGCTGCTGCATGGAAGGATTTAATTTAGCATTAAGAGTTAATAAACTTTCACCTGCCATAAAATGAAGGAAATTTCTTGACCTACCTATTGGCTATCAGCTTTGCAAGAAGTATTCTGTTCCATGCAGTTAGTAAATGAGACTACACCATGTATATAATGGAAATTAACACAATTACGTTACAGCATGTACATTTTCATCATGTGGTAAGTCATCTTTAAAGTAACATATATTAAATACAAACAAAGATTTGGGCATGCGTATGAAAAGAAGGAAGTGAGACTTGACTGTTGGAATGGTGCAAAATGCTGTCTCAAAAATAAGAACTTCATTTTATGATAAATATAATACAGACATGAAAGGTACTTTTTCATACAAATATACTTCATGGAAATTAGAAGCTCTGTTATCTCTAGACTACAGACTACATTTTCTTGATGGAAGATGCAAAGAATGAAATTCGCTGTTTTACTTGATGTGCCAATTCCTCTCAGTACATCGCTGCGTGTCCTGAGAACTCACAGAACATAACAAATAGCGTGCACTAATATCACACACAAATTATAATTTGGGCCTCTGGACATATTCCCTGTTTATCAGTGGTTTGCTACAGACAATATTGCCACTTGCAACATCAATACATCATATAGCTCTGGTCTAAAATTCTGATGGGGCAACAAAAATCACGAGTGGCATATTCCAAAAAATGAACAACAGATCTTTCACACTCCTACTTACCAGCCACCATTTTGCTTTTTTCCATCACTTGTTTTGCCAGGATCTGGTTTAGTTGAAGTAAATGCTCCCTTTGTTTCTTTTCTGCAGCAACTTTCTTCTTCAGCGTTGAAGTTTCCTCTTCCTGTTCTTTCTCTGTTAAATTATAAGATAAATATCCACAATGAACACTCAAATTCAAGCAACAGCTGCAGCAAATGCTCTGATATCCGGCACTCAATAGCCCAGGAAGATCTATTATCCAGAAATTCATTAAAATTCCCATTATTGTGCACAATTTCATAAAATGGCAGCACCAAGCACCAATTACAGACGTTCAGCCATTAAATATTGATGTACTGTTGAATTTTTTTAGATTATACGAACGCAATGATGATGGAAAGGTAATAGAAACTGCATGCAGTAAAAACAGGACACGATATCAGGTGACAAATTACACTGTTATGTTTGTTCATGAGGTTGCTAGGTACACTAATATACACATTAGGCATAACTTTCCAACATCTGGAAAATTATAATATCCAGCAACCCTCTGGTATCAGATGTGGCAGATATTGCAAATATACTACATAACAGGGATAACATAAATAATAGAAACACAACTGGAACAGAACTACAGACCTAGAGATCAAAGGAAAGTTGCACTGACTACAAAATTTCTAATCAGACACTCAATTCAGCTTCCTGCACTCCTGCTGTCTAGTGTGAGTGTCACTGAGACAAGGACTTGTTACACATTCATTAAAAAACCTATCTATTTCAAAAATTCCTTACCATTTACAGCAAAATTCCTTCCATCCAATGCCCAATAATTTGGAAATCCTTATAATCTAATGCTTTAGGACACAAGTCCCAAGACCAGATGCTTTGCTTTTTATCACACAAAAGTTTCAACAACTGGCACATGTTGGAGATACATTCAAAAAGGCCTCTGAAAATGTCCTACATCAGCTGTTGTGTTATCTCCTGACCCTTCATCCCCTACTCCAACAATTCCTTCAAATATAAATATTCCAGAAAACACAGATGATGACCCTGATGACACTAAACCAGCAGAAGGAGAAGATATCCAAATGGAATACTCCTTTGATTAGATGTACATCACAGGCATAAGAGCAGTAACAAAATATTACCTGTAGGAACTTAGGTCAGTATAGGTACCCTCAGATAATCAAGAATATTCGATAACTCAGCACCTGTCTGGTCCCATGCAAGCCACATTAATGGAAGTTTGCTCCACATAAAAGTTTGTTGTGTGAAAGTCTATTAAACAATGTACACAAGAATTTGAGGTAACTTCATCTTGCCCCGGTCAAATGTGAAGCACAGTTATCTGTCTATCCACAAGCTTCACACAGAAACAATCACATAAACCAACCAAGCACACAAGAAAGGGTGTGAACAGTGCCCCCTTTAGTAATACTCTGGCATTTTTCAGTCACTTTTGACCACCACAATATAAAAAATACATTAAAATACAGATGTGTATAATCTTCTCAGCTGAGGCCACACATGTAATTCATGCTACATGACAAAAGTTAATGCATTTAGTACCCACTGAATATTTCAGTATGCTGTATTGAGATTTTAAATGAAGCATATTATTTTAACACAAGGTACACTGGTAACTGGGCTATGATTATAGATCTGCAACAGGAATATACATAAAATCAAAGTAGAATGTGTCTGTGAAATACACTATTTTATGTTGTAACAACAGACATGTTACACAAAACATAAGTCAGTGTTTAATAATCATTCCAAATTTTGTTAATATTTATTTTACACAATAATTCATATAAGTAAGGTCCCTGATGATGGTCCAAATATGTTTTCATAAGAATAATCACTCATGCTATTTCCACCCATAAACATGCACTTGGATGGATGGTGTCTATTAACAACACTGTAACTAAGGCATACAGTGAATCATGAACCAGTTTAAAAAACATTTCTTTACTGCATGATGTGAGTTCCCACAAGAGTGCTGCTAAGATTCAAATCTTCTAGAATGATACCCTGTGTTTTGGGTAAATACTTCAACAATGTTTTGCAGATATGATTTAAAAAAAAGATGGTTTAAAGGATTTACTGCCTTATCCTCACAGTCACGCAATCAAAGCAGAGTAACCACACTGTTAGGAGGGAATAATAAGTGTGGAATGGGGACAGTATCGTGGCATTCACGTGCACTGGGCACAGCTTCAATGTACTGGTTGAGACGTATGCAGCACAGGACAGAGGTTGAAAATGAAACTTAAAATGTGTGGTCATCATAATGAGAAAGGTGGCCAGCACAACCTCCTAAAAGTTTTGAATCATCTTTCTTTTACCAGGAATGATATGATATGATATGAATGATGATAACCTTTAGAATCTGAAGTGGTAATGGACGTTGTTTCTGACAACATCTTCCTAATGGCTTCTGCCTTCTTAAGCCTGTGCAGTTGCTCTTCAGCAGATAGTTCAGGGGTCTGCAACAAATAGTCCATTATAAGTTTTCAGGTTTCCATGGCAGGAATTGTTCACATCACAACCTTCCTTGTTTAGATGCTGTCTAGTTATCTAACAAATGTAATGCTTATGTTTTATAGGATATTACTCTTTTTTTTTTAAGGATCCAAGTTGACAATGAACTGTACAAAATGACAGTGTTCAACTCAGAAGAATAAAATCTGAAAGCATGGCTACAAACACAATGAACAAAACAAGAATGAGATACCTTGACACTGTCCAGCTACTCAGTAATTCCCACAGAAACTGGGTGTTGCTTGCTGTCAGAACTAATTTTTGCATGTAGCAGGTATAGTATTAAAAATTTCTGAATCTGTTAGGACAAGCAGCTTGGACAACTATGACTTCCACAGATTATCAGAGTGAAAAGGTAACTCACCTGCTCTGGAATGTAACGTTCAGGTATAAGAATCTTGTTTGGGGTGCCCAAAATGCTGTCTATTGTGTTCTCGTTATATTTGAAGTCTTTGTGGCTCATCGTAGACCTGACAACATCAGGGGCATTGAGTCGAGGGCGCAATGCTCGCTCCATGTCAAGATCATCCCGTGACCTTGCTGAGCCCTGCAATATCATCACAGATCACCAATACACAATTATAATTACTGTGTAATGCAGTTAATGTTTAAACGGTCGTACATTCTTTACTGAAAGTTTCCTTACTCGAATGTTTACAAAGTTCCTTCGGTTCCCACATTTGTAGGCAAAAACATAATGTAATTATTGTTAAATGTCAGTTGTGTTCTCATATACTAATTTTGAAACACGAAGTACAATATGCGAAACTTGTACACAGCTTATTTACATCTTGCTGTATTTCAGTTGCTACCAATAAGGCATTAATGTACTGTCATAAGATGGACTGATCTAAATACTAAATGGAACAAAACATAAAAATCAGAGTTAAAAAACGATTTCTGGGAGAAAGATGGGTGAAATTTACACTCATATCAGACAACACAGCATTCTATCACTTATATATCAGAAAACCTAGTAGCATCCGTATTTCTTTAATTCTTTAATAGTATTCCAAAAATTCACATACAGGTGTTCAGTCCAATGGATATAGAACACTCAAAAAATAAGTAATTTGGCTCTATGTAACAGAGAGCCTGTCATTAAGACAGGCAGTCAAGAATTAATTAATATAAATAGTACAAATTTAGAAAGCAGGCCAAAACCCACCAAGGGTTGTAGCGCTGATTGAAGAAGAAGAAGTACAAATTTAGAATGGAGAATTTCAAATTAAAATAAGTAAACACAAATAATTACAAAATTACAAATACAACTTCAAAATAAATTAAAGTATAATATACACACATATAAGCTAAATAAATGTATTATGAACTGTGATATAAAATTTATAAATTAATAAAGTCAAAGAACAATGCATAATAAATAAGTGCAGAGAAATTTAATATAATTGTACAATGTAAGAAGACAGGATAACACAAACACAATAACAGTCAAATATTACAGTTTGTTAAAAAAAATTCATCTTAACTGTAAAATAAATGTGTATGCAGAAAGTGCTTCAGAGCAATTTTAAACTTTTTAGGCTTGCTGGAGACGTCTTTAATTGCCTTGTGAAGACCGTTAAAGATTTTGATGCCTGAATAATAAACTTCTTTCTGATACATTGCCAGAGTTAATTGAGGCAAGTGTAAATCATTTCTTTGCCTGGTATTAATGTTATGATATACACTATTTGAAAAAAAAAATCATCCCTATTATTAACAACAAACAATAATAAAGAGAATATATACTATGATGAAAGTGGTTAATATTTTTAATTCCTTGAATAATTCTCTGCAAGACTCCCTATAACATCATCCCATTATTATCTTAATTACCCTTTTCTGCATTTCAAAAATTACAGAACTCTGTGATGCGTTTCCCTAGAATATTACGCCATAAGACATAATTGAGTGAAAAATGGAATGATAAATAGTCTTCAGAGTAGAAATAGACAAATATGGTTTAATATTTCAAATTAAGTAACATAAGTTCTTACTTTTTTGTCAGCGAATCAATATGGTTTATCCATGCTGGTGAACAATCAACAGTTACACCAAGAAATTTTGTATAAGTAACAGTTGGAATAGATTTATTATCATAATAAATATTTATTTCAATTTGGTTATTACTTTTAGTTGTGAAATTAGTAAACTGAGTTTTGGAAAAATTTAAGGAAAGTAAGCTTTGTTTAAACCAATCACTTAAAATTTTAAATACCACAGTGATATTGTTATTAAAGTCAGTAGGATTTGAATGAGACAATAAGATGCTAGTGTCATCTGCAAATAGAACAGGAACTGATTTATGTCTTACAAACTTAGGTAAGTCGTTTATAAAATAAGGAAAAGCAAAGGTCTCAAAACCGAACCCAGGGGGACATCAGGTTCAATTTTAACCGAAGCTGATGTTCTGATATTATTGTTCTCATTATTCAGTAATGTTCTTTGATATCTGTTGGTCAGATAGGATTTGTAAAGTTTATAATGGTTACCACTTACGCCATATAATTCAAGTTTAGATAACAGAATTTTGTGATTAACACAGCCAAATGCCTTTTCTAAATAAAAAAAAAATACCGCCTATTAATAAATTATTACTCAAAGCATTTAGGATTTCATTAGTTAACTGATATGTAGCATTATCAGTTTTTAGTTCAGTTCTAAAGCCATTCTGTTCCGTACTTAAAACATTATGATCAGTCAGATGTATCAACAGTCTAGTTGGCATTACTTTTTCAAACATTTTTGGAAACAAGGTTAAAATTTATATTTGCCTGTAGTTGGATATATAATTTTTATCACCCTCTTAAATAGGGGTCTTATAATCGGAAATTTTAACCTGTCGCGGAAAACTCCAGTAAAAAGAGTCCGGCTGCATATATAATTTAGTGGGGAGCTAATTAAATGGGAACATACTTTTAATATCTTAGTAGGAACTTCATCATAACCAAAATAATTTGATGATTTAAAAGACATTATTATATATTCAATCTCTTTAGTGGTAGTACAATTACATTTAATACTAGGGACCAAATTTTGGAATGCATGTTTCAAAGAAAAGGAAGGCTTATTCTGATTATTTACAGAGGTTTTAGTAAGAAAGTAACTTGCACTGTTTTTATTAATCACATCAAAGACAGTTGTAAAATGCTTGTTACAGGCAATGGCAATAATCTGTTGATTTGCAGGGCACCTACCATCATTATTTACTGACTGTATTCCATGACTTTTGATCCTTGCCTAATTCTTTATTTATTAATTTCCAAGAGGTTATTGTTTTAATTTAAAATATGTGTCATATTCCATTCTTTTTGCTTCTTTTATAAACTTTGATAGGATTCAACAATAATCTTTAAAATATTTTCTTAAAGTAGGATTTTTATTGCTTTTACATTCAATATACAGTTCTCTTTTATGTTTGCATGAAGTTCGTATAACAGATATAATCCATGATTTGTGATTTAACAATTTATTGGCTTTAATCACAAAGAAATTAAAATAATAATGCCATAAAAATATATTTAAAAAGGAATTAAAAATTATATTGACATCATTTCCTTCAAAAACAGAATCCCAGGCCCCATAGCTGAGTTTGAGTAAGAAGTCAGCTATAGTATACTGATTTATATTTCTTTTAACATACATACATCGGTCCCTGTTGTTCCTAAACAAACTGCATTGTTAATGGTTGAGCATTGTGATCAAAAAGGCTGTGTATTAAGGGGATGACATCAAGTTTGTTTAAATAAGAACTATCTATAAAAACATTGTCCATAGTTGAAAAAGAATTGGTCCTATTCTAGTAGGAAAATTGACGACGCTACTGCGATTAAAAGAGTGTAAAATATTGTCAAGTAGATTTTTTTTTAAACTCTCCACAAGGTAATTAATATTAATGTCTCCACATATAATAAAACTAAATTTGAGATTGAAAAATTTGTTCAAAATCAAATCAAAATTACTTAAGAAAGTGGTGAAGTTACCCAAAGGAGATCTGTATATAGCTAAAACACACAGTTTATAACAGAAAGATTTAAGATGAATAGCACACACTTCAAAGTCTTGGTCTAAACAATAATTGTCAATATTTAAAGTAGTAAATTTTATGCTTTTATGAATAAACATGCAGACACCACCACTGTGTTTTCTTTTCCTACAATAGCAATCCCCTAATGTTTAATTCTCTATGTGTAATAAGGCTAGGTCATCATGATGTAGGTGGTGTTCATTTAGACACAAAATATGAGGTGGGTCATGGGTCATGATGCAAGTGATACAAAAGTTCATTGGTTTTATTTCTTAAACTTCTAACGTTCTGATGATAAATCTTAACAGAGTGTTTATGAGGTAAAATATGTGCTAAGCTCAGATCATGATTCACTTGTATTATTAATGTTTAATTACTTTGTTGCTATATTTCTTTGCCTCATATTTTTACACTTATCTTCCTTATCTATTACTATTTTAAATTTCTGCACATATATTATTCTGACTGTACTCAATCTTATTAACATCTTACACAATTTCCACTTCTTACACTAACATCCACTACACTGTTTTGGATGTGTTCGTTGTCCATAAAAAATCTTCATTCCTAACGAGGCATTAAGATTTTTTATGGCGTTCTCTTTGGTCTGCTTGATGTCCCAGCTGCATTTTTTGCAAATCATCAGCATTCTCACTTTTAAAATTCCATCTTGGTCTCGTCAGTGGAAGTAGCTGTTGGAACTTCCTTCCATTTTAAACTGATGGGAGGATTCATCCTTGTCAAAGGATTTGTTATACTGTGTCCAATGATCTTAGCTATCTTTTCTTTACCTGAAGAGTTCATGTGTAGTCCATATCATGTAAATTAATTTCTAGTGAGATTCATGTCTATTATACTGACATGATGCATATCGAACATTTTATGCAGCTTCCTATTATAAACTTTTATTTCTTTATTTACGCAAGAGGAATCCTGAAGGTCATACCTGTGTGGAGCTGTCATTGCAATGACATATGTATGTTTGTTTCAGAGTGCAAATTTCCTTATGTGTCTGAGACCAGTGTTGGATTCATTTCTGTTAATGTCATTTGCACCTCCCCAGATGATTACAAAATCATCACAATGTAGCTGACTTAATTGTCTGCATGCTAAATGCATGATACGTTCAAGCCTGGAGCCAGGCATCACAGCACCCATAACCTCAAAAGTCTTACCAAGTGAGGATGAGAGTTCAGCTGCGCAGCCTCTTGCGTGGCTGTCACCAATGATTAAGATTTTATTTCTCTGCAGTTTTGAGGTTCATTTGTTTTTATTTTCCACAGTTGCTGTTTTCTCAACCAAACCTGGAAAATGAAAGGCTTCTCGATTCTTCTTGGAGGTTATCTAGTAGCGATAAACGATTCACGATTGTCGGTATTGGTTGTGGTTGTTGTGCAACAGGCTGTTTGTTGTATTTTCTTCTGGTATAGGAGACTTTTCACCAGTTGTCTGAAGTATTTTTCTCAAGATCACTGTTTAGAGCACTCAAACCATAAGAGGAGTGTTTGCAGTGGTGCTCAGTGCAGCACAGTTTGTCTCTTCTTGTAGCAATTTTATAATTTGTGTAGCTGTTTTAAGTTCCAGTAACATCATTTATATTTTTATTGAAAATATTAACAGCAAAAGCACTTAAAGTCACTATTTACTTTTGTTATATCAGAAAAACTTGAAGCCTCTGTTTCTCTGCCACTTATTACTACTGCCATCTTGAGAAGAAACAAGAAACAATAACCAATCTAGTACCAAAATACCATCTTTATAGATGCAAAATTTTTGTATGTTATAAAGATGTGAGCCTTTTTCTGTGCTTCTTCAGGACTTCACTCCAACAAGACTCATAAACAGAGAGCAGTCACCGTTACTCAATATTCTCAGCACTCATTTGGTTCTGTAGAATAATAACACACCTTCCATCTACATATACTTTTCCTCAAAAACCACATTAATATCTATAAAACCATTATGTACTCAAGCCAGCAATTAAATCCACAACATACTCAACTAATTATAATTCAAGATAGCAAACAACCTAAAACCACAGCAATCAATTCACAGAATGTTTTATGACAAAGATACGCAACTGCTACAGAGTGCAACATTTCTGTTGCATTTGCATACCAACAGCATGCACAGGAACACCGGTAACCAGGGAAACCATGGCAATGCCAGTAATCAAGGCAGTTGTAAAAGTAGGCAGAGTCTTATTTTTGTCCCATTTTAAACAAAACTGGAAGATGCCAATAAATTTAATAAACATCAATACCATTTTTCACGCAGACTGATCTGGTGGCAGTTGAAGTGTTATACGCAGACACACAAAAGAATGGACAGATGGACAGCCATGCTGAACCTAATAGTCAATTTTTCAATTACTGTTACAAATAAAAATGCCATTCTAATATTGTGACATTGGTAATAGGCAGTTTGTCTCACTGTCGTTTAAGGTTACAGACAAAAATTCTTATTTTACTTAACTTTATTTGTCCCGATGTGTTCCATATTAAAACAAAGTACAATCGTTTTTCATCTAACACATCTATAACCTTTATGAAGTATTCACTCGGCTACATGTTTCGGCCCCAACTGGGCCATCATCAGGCCTCATATATGTATAGGTCTTTCATACTACAATACATTTTGGGATCCCAAACTATTTTATAAGATGTTATTATAATGCTGTGTTATGATTGATATGTTGCTAAAACAAATGTTAAAACCAAATGTTAAAACAATGGTTAAAACTAGATATTCACAAGACGAATGTCATTTAATAACACTACGTTAATTAACTGTCTATTATCGTGCTGATTTGCCTTTGTTCCCTACTAGGTGTCTTGCATTGACTACGTTGATACTGATTTTTCTTTTGCAGGTTACTGACCTCGGGTTACGGATATTTCCACTTCTTATGTTTGTTGTCTTCTTGGTTTGATCGTAGTCTGCCTTGCCCAAACTTGTCTTGATTATGTTGCTGTTTTTTTATTTTTATGCGTTTCTTTTGCAGACACCTGTCCTTGTCTATTTTGTTTCTTTGCACTAGGTGTTTGTATTCTTGGTGTGCCCTGGGTCTATTTCTCGCTACCCGCTGTTACGTTTGCTGGGCCCTTGTTTCTGTGTATGTACGTGGTCGTGGCTTTATCAGAACTGAAGCACAGAAGCAAGGACCCAGCAAACGTAACAGCGGGTAGCGAGAAATAGACCCAGGGCACACCAAGAATACAAACACCTAGCGCAAAGAAACAAAATAGACAAGGACAGGTGTCTGCAAAACAAACGCACAAAATTAGAAAAAACAGCAACATAATCAAGCCAAGTTTCGGCAAGGCAGACTACGATCAAACCAAGAAGACAACAAACATAAGAAGTGGAAATATCCGTAACCCGATGTCAATAACCTGCAATAGAAAAATCAATATCAACGTAGTCAACGCAAGACACCTAGCAGGGAACGAAGGCACGTCAACACAATAATAGACAGTTAATTAACATAATGTTCTTAACACATTGTGGATGGGTGACGCAGATTTGCGTCTTTACATTACAACTGTGCAAGACGGGTGACGCAAATCTGCGTTTTTAACACGCACTTGGTTTCCACGCACATAACACTTAATTACACAATACATGGAGCCTGTCTCTGAATGGTCCTGCTGACGGATGTTTATAGAAACGTGACCTCACTCCGATGTAATGATCTGTGATAAATATACAGAACCAGCAGCTCTTTATTTGCGTCTGTTGCTCTGCTCTGCATTTAGTTAACGTTCAGATTTCAACCACTTTACACCCGTGACGGAAAGAGGTAGTTCTTACGAGGAAATATATCTTACAGAAGATGATATTTCAGCGGAATTGTTGGAGGACACATTATCTGATGTTCCTGACGATGCTGATAGTGACAGTGAAAATGACAGTGACTCTTCTATTATTGGAAATAGGCAAAACAAAATTGTGCATCCTTTACCAAGTTACAGTGACAATGAACAAAGTGCAAACGAAAGTGACGATGATGATGATACACTAGATTCGGCGGTTTCCACATGGGTAAAAACAGATAAAACACCAAATTTAGGGCCATTTACCAGAAACCCAAGGGTGAAACAAATTCCCTCTGACCCGACGAAAGTATCACAAGTAATAGGACTCTTTCTTGGAGACACATTCTTTGATATGTTGTGTGAGGAAACGAATCTATATTACTTACAAAATCAGGAAAAGTATGTTACTTGTTCTAAGGGGTTGAACTGGTCAGATGTCACTGTAGCAGAAATGAAAAAATTTTTTT
>Ga0268261_10003044_pt1 | contig 12183 bp, 12 predicted proteins | sample TergutNc150P1_FD_190353 | JGI IMG/M metagenome (GOLD analysis project Ga0268261, IMG submission 190353) | Nasutitermes corniger P1 segment gut microbial community from laboratory colony in Florida, USA - Nc150 P1 (SPAdes) (version 2) | ecosystem: Host-associated > Arthropoda: Insects >... | reverse complement strand
TATTAGACATTCTAGGTCGTATATGTTCTGATGTTAGATGTACTACTTTTGCTGTATTTGGATTATAATTTGTTTTAAATACACTATTTATAAATTTTACAAGCTCTTTATCATCTATTGCAAAAGCACCTTTTATTGTTTCATCTGCTCTCAATTCTTCTTTTTTCTTTTTATTCAATGTCTACCCTCCTACATATTATTATATATTTCTTTCAGTTTGCTTTCAACAAAATTTAAGTGAAAAACACGACAAACTAATGAAAAGAAATATTTATAATAATATAAAGAAAAAAAGACCAGAACTACCTACAGAAGTACGAAACCAAGTAAATATACACATAAAATATGAGGGATATATAAATAGACAGCTAAAACAAGTAGAGCAATTTAAAAGAATGGAGAAATTTCATAATAATTATCTATGTTAAAATTAGGTATTTTAATATTTTAGCTATGGCAGTAGTAAGTCGATTTTGCGTTCTTGCAAAATCATCAACTTTTATAAGACCTTCATAAAACTCTTCTGTAGGCTCATCAAATGGAATAAATGCAAATGGTTCAAAAAAAGTTATAACTCCATTATCATGTAATGTTATAAATGCTCTGCTTAAATCAATATTATGTCTATTAGCTGTATTATAAATTTCTTCTATAGTTTCATAATCTGTAAGTTCCAATAATTCTATTTCTTGGATTTTTACATTTTCAAAAATAGTTCTTGAAACTATTTCATATTCAAAATTTGCAAAAACAGGTGTTACTAAACTTAACATCATAACAAAAGATAATAAAACTGCTTTAAATCTTTTCATTTGTGTCCCCCTCTAATATTTATTTTTCTATATTTAATATAAGTTTTAGTATGTAAATTTTTTTAGACCGTTCAAAGTAAAATACATTTAAAACTTAATATAATTTTACAATATATGAATAACTATGTCAACAATTTTTTATTAAATAAATATAATTATTTCTAAAATGTATTCATTTTTTTACATAATACAAGATTTTTTTCAATTTCTAAATTGATAAATAAAAACTAACACATTACTAATACCATAATTTACATTTGATTCGACAAAAAATAAATAGTAATATATTTCTATAGATGGCTGTAATAAAGTATAGGTACAAGGTTTTGCTTGTTTTAATGGTACATTTTATTACATAAATTTATGTTAAGTAAATATAAGTGAAAAAAACTAATGTTAAAAGGGGGTGTTAACAATGGTAGGATTTTTGTGTTACATAGGTGCAGTATTTAAACCTTTTGTTGGTGTAGCCAGAGGTTAAATAAATTTGAAAAAATATAAATTAGTAGGAGGAAATTAAAATGTTAATATTTTTGTATTGCGTAGGTGTAGCATTTAAACCTTTTATTCAAGTAAACAGAGGTTAAATAAATTTGAAAAAATATAAATTACTAGGAGGAAATTAAAATGTTAATATTTTTGTATTGTGTAGGTGTAGCATTTAAGCCTTTTATTCAAGTAGACAGAGGTTAAATAAATTTGAAAAAATATAAATTACTAGGAGGAAAAATAAAATGGAAAACAATTCAGTAAAAGAAGAATTGTTAGAGGCTTTTTTTGAAATAGGCAATAATGTTAACGATGTAGAAGCAGATAAAAATATTCAAAAAAAGTTAGAAGAATATATAGAACACAACGGTCCTGATAAACAAGTAGAAGAGGTTTTGCTTTTATCTAAAATGTCCCAACTTGAATTAAAATTCGATAATTTTAAAGAAGCTGCTGAACTTCTAAAACCTATAATCGCAAGAGCTAATGACCAAGATGATTTGGACTTAATAGATATTAGAATTATGACAGTTGCTGTTGGTTATACAAAAGATTTTAGACAATGTTGTTATATTGCTAGTAAATTATTAAAAAATTTAAAAAAATATAATCGACATCCTAAATGCCCTCGTATAAAAACGGCTATACATTCAAACGTTTCAACTAAATCATTACGTTCTAAATATTTTGAAGATTTAGAAAATTCGCAAGAATATTTAAAAAAGGAATTTTTAATTCATGTAGATGCTACAATTGAACTGTGCAAAAAAAACAAATTTAACGATATGATTGGTATAAATTATATCAAAAAAGGTCTTTTCTTAACAGAATTTGATTTAATAGATAAAGGCTTGACCCTTATCAAAAAAACTGAAAATAATGTTATGTATGATATGGCAATGGACCTTATAAATGAGTACGAAAAATATATTAAGTTCTACACAACCGGAGCACATTTAAAATATATAATTTCCAAAAATCTTAAAAAATATCGTAACCTTCGCAATTTGTCATTAAAAGAGTTATCGGAGTTAACAAATATCTCTGCTGGTTATTTATCATCAGTAGAAAATAATAATAAAGTGCCTAGTATTCATAGTTTAGTTAAAATAGCAGAAGCCTTGAATGTTTCTTTGGAGTTTCTTGTAGATGATAAAGAAAAAGTACCTCTTTCAACTGAAGACTCGCTAAAATTGGATGAACTCACTAGACTAGGGTTAAAAATGAATCCTTTGGAGTTAAATTTTATATTAGAATCGATGAGAAATCTGTTGAACCTTAGAAAGAGTTAGGAATATTTTTTGTGTATTATAGTAATTAGAAATCACCAAATTTTTGTATAAATTTGGTGATTTAAAATACTACCGAAAACTATTATGTATAGTATTTTGAAATTTAGGACCTTGTATATAATAATTTATATTTAAATTATTTCTTATATTAACACTTTCAAAAATATTTGTATACTCGTCGTATCTATAAGCAGCTTGTACTTGGTTTGTGAAAATAAAAAGGCTATTTGGTCGTGGTATCCCTCTTATTCTTTCGTCTAATGCTCTAAATTCTATTCTATGATTTATAAATGGTGTAAATACAAAACCATTGAAATTTTTTATTCTATTTCTTAACCTTGCAAACCGTGTATCAGTATGTATATCTTGTTGTCCTCTTAAAAAGTTAGTGTTAGTAATTAGAAATACAATTAAATCATCACCTACATTTATTTCTAAAGGTATTACATCAAATTTTTGCAAAGAATCTTCATCTAACAAACTCTCGTAAGATAGCTTTCTTTGCTGAAAAACTTCTATTGTATCTCCTATTTTTATATAATCTATATTATTTAAAGTACCTTTGAATATTTCTAGAACCTCCAATTGATATGTATAAAATTGTTCCCATACTATATTAGCACTTCCAAAAAAAAGTTCGGAGTCTCCAGAGCCAAAAACTTCAATATTTCTATCTAAAACTTTTACTCTTAGAACAAGTAAAGAGTTATTAAATAAATTTTCTATAGAACTAAAATTTCTAGAATGTTCACTTTGTAAAAATTCATATGACCAGTAGCTATTAGTTGCAGCATATGGAATTGGTGAAAATCTCATAAAAAATAATGTACGAAATGATATAAACAAAAAAGATAAGAATAGTAATGTAACAAATATAATTTTGAGTTTTTTTGTTATAATTTTTTCTTTTATTTTCATGGTTGCCTTTCGATTACATATATTTTAAATATATTATAGCATGAAAAAGACATTTAAAAAAGTGTATATTTATTGTATATTCTATAAAATATAGATTGCTATTATAAATTTTAAGAGTTGTGATTGTTTATAAACAATCACAACTCTTTTATTTTGTTTTTAAAAATTTTTTATAGAGGATTATTTGTTTGTCTAACAGATATTAATCCACTTACAGGAGCACCACTACTAGTACTTACAGTTGCTCGATGTTCTGTGTTTAAAGTAATGTGAGGTATTTGTCTTGTATCTTGAAAATGTGCAGGTACGGTCATAGAATGAACTTGAACCCAATTAGCACCTGAACGTCTTTCTATTCTAACTATAGCAGGTGTATTCTGTGTATTTTGAAACCAAAAATTTAATCTCATTCCCTGATTTGCAGCTACAGTATTGAAACTTTGAGACCAAAAACCATTACCAGATGCAACAGTTTCCATTGAAATTAATACTTGATTACGTGGTGTAACAGCGTTGTTACCAGGATTTAATAAATCATATCCTAATTCATTTTCATAATGCAGTATTTCATGTTCTAATACACCTTGATTAATATCATATTCTTTATTTTCATTTTCTAAAAAAGTAACTGCTACAGAACGAGAAATATTTACATGTCCACCAGGTGCTACAAAGCTACTAATGTCTAATGGTCTATCTGAAAATATATATCTTTGTCCTCGGTAAGTTTCTCTTATAAAGTTGGTTGATAAAACTCGTCCCTCAGGTTCGTCATGTGAGAAATCTTCTGAATTTATTAAACTTGGATTGAAAATAGATATAGTTCTAATTTCATATACTTCTTCTCCAAATAGAGGATTACCAGTTATTTCAAGGTGTTTCTGTATTTGATAAGGGTCTGTAATACTAAACTCTTCTCTAATATATCCATTTCTCATCTGAACTGAATTTACGGGTTCTCCCAAATCTAATTTTATAGGTTCATTTGCAATTACTGTTGTAGTTCCTATTACTAGAAATAGCCCTGTACTTAAAATTATTTTTTTTAGTAAATTAAACATAAACTTTTCTCCTTATTTTCTATGTTTTTTTGATTTCCTTAATTCTCTTGCAAAACCCTAACATATATGATACTATGTACGATGTTTTCAAGAGATGTAAGTAAAAGATTTAAGTAAAAGATTTAAAATCTTTTACTTCATTTTTTGTAAATTACCCTTTTGATTTCAAAATTTCTATTTTTATGGCGTTGAAACGCCATCGTCGCTTTTTCATCATTTTTCGTACTCCTTTCTCAATTATACATAGCCATTTTATATCTTTGTTTGAGAAATATCGAATTAGGTATTTTGTATATTTTACACATAACATACACTATCTATATCTTTTTTTAAATCTTTTTTAATAATTTTTTTGTATAATTTTCACTATTTTTTAATATTTTTCTGTATATTTTTTCTATTGGAAAAACAAATTTGTTTTTTTATTTATTCAAAACGTAGAAATTTCATTATTTTTTAATAAATTTTCATTTTTATATTTGAGTAAAGTAAACCAATAAATTTTTATATGTTATTGCAATAAGGAATTAAAAATGTTAGAATTTAATAGAGGAGTATATACTTTTGTCGAAAAATATAACAAAAGTAAAACAAGTGGTTCACGAGTTGTTTTTGTGAATGAGGATAAAGATATATAGTCGCATCCACAAAAAGAATTAAAAATTTATCAAATAAAAGAAATACTATACTATTTGGAAGTAGGTGGTTTTATTGAGTAATTTTTTAGAATATAAAGGTATAAAGGAACTGTTTAGTATTCCTCTGAGGACAGACTACGAAATTTCTAGAAAATAAAATTTGAAAAGTATTTGTATATTTTAGTTTAAAATAAGGCTTTTAAGTTAAAAATTATATTATATTTTCAAAGAAAAATCAAAAAAACTATTTCCAAAAAAGCTTTTTTTTAGTATACTAGTTGTCGTAATAAAAAATATGGAGGACAAAATACAAAAAATGACGAAACCTGTTTTAACTATAAATAACCTACAAGCGTCAATTGAAGATAAAGAAATATTAAAAGGTGTTACACTTGAAGTAAAAGGTGGAGAAATACACGCAATAATGGGTCCAAATGGTACTGGTAAATCTACACTTTCCCAAGTAATAATGGGTCATCCAAAGTACGAAGTTACTGGTGGGGAAATTTTTATGAACGGTGAAGATGTACTAGAAATGGAAGTAGACGAGCGTGCTAAAGCTGGTTTGTTTTTGGCTATGCAATACCCATCTGAAATACCTGGTGTTACAAACTCCGATTTTTTGCGTATGGCAAAGCGTGCAAAATTGACAGAAGAAAACAAACGTCTTTCTATATCTGCTTTTGTTAAAGATTTGAACCAGAAAATAGACGATTTGAAAATGCAAAAAGATATGGCAAACCGTTATTTAAATGAAGGTTTTTCTGGTGGTGAGAAAAAACGTAATGAAATATTACAACTTCTTATGTTAGAACCTCAAATAGCAATATTAGATGAAATAGATTCTGGTCTTGATGTAGATGCTTTAAAAGTGGTAGGTGATGCTATTAATTCCATGAGAAAGCCAGATTTTGGTTGCCTTATAATTACTCACTATCAACGTGTATTAGATTATATTAAACCAGATTTTGTACACGTAATGATGCATGGTCGTATTGTAAAAAGTGGCGATATAGAATTAATGAAAAAAATAGACCAAGAGGGTTATGACTGGATAAAAATTTAATTTTTTATATTACAAATTTAAAAAATAAATTTGATTGTAAAAAATAAAAATTTTAATTTAAGGTTAAGGAGAAAAAATGAGCCAAGCTAATTTATTATTACCTCTTGCTGAAAAAACCAACATAAAAGATTGGGATTTTGAAAACTTAGATTTAAAAGATGTATCTGCACCGTCTATAGAAATATCAGATGTGATACCAGAAGGAGTAAAAAATTACATTGTTATTGTAGATGGATGGGTAGTTTTTAAAAATTTAGAAAATGGCATAAAGTTAGAAAATAAAGGCATTGAGTTAATAAGAGAAAACAATAAACTTATAGATATAAATAAAAATAAGAAAAACAGTCTTTTAACTGTAACAATCGAAAAAAATACAAATTTGAGCGAACCGCTTTATATTACTTATGTGTCTAAAAATAGGTCTCTAGTCCATCAAACAGAAATAATTTTACAAGAAAGCTCTTCTGCAAATATAGTAGAAACTTTTGTATCTGATAGTAAATTCAATTCCAATATCATAAGCAAAATTGCTGTAGGTGCAAATGCAAATTTAAATACATCTGTAATAAACAGGTTAAACGGGGAAAGTACAGTTTATTACCATCGTATGACAGAAGTTGCAGCAGACGCAACACTAGAAGCTACAAATTTTATAATAAACGATAGTAATGTTGTTTTTGAAGATTTTACACATTTAGTAGGCAAGGGAGCAAATGCAAATGTTGCTACAGTTTCTATTGCTACAAAAGAACAAAAGCAAAATTTAACAATACGTGTAGAAAATTTAGCACCTTTTAGTAATGGAAATATAGTTAATTACGGTATTTCTAAAGATTCTGCTCATCTTGCATTTAATGGTATTGGTAAGATACACAAAGGTATGAATGGTGGAGATAACCAACAAGAAACACGTGTTTTAAATCTTTCAGTTTCATCTGAAGCTATTGCAAATCCATTTTTGCTAATAGATGAAGGAGATATAACTGCAGGTCATGCTGCAAGTATAGGTCAATTAGACGAAGAACAAGTTTATTATTTAATGAGTCGTGGGTTATCTAAGCAAGAATCTGAAAAACTTATTGTTTCTGGATTTTTAACTCCTTTTGCGAACATAATAAAAAATGAAGTATTAAAAGACGAACTTTTAAATAGTATAGAAGTTAAACTAGGTTAATTTATGTCTAGCTTACAAACAGTAAGAGATGATTTCAAAATTTTAAATGAAACAATGAATGGTAAACCTCTTGTTTACCTTGATAGTAGTGCAACATCTCTAAAACCAAACTCGGTTGTAGAGGCTATAGAATTTTATAATACAAAAAAAACAGCAAATGTACACCGTGGAGTGTACAAGTTGGGTAACGAAGCAACAGAACTTTACGAGGGTAGTAGGCATACTGTAGCAAAATTTATAAATGCAAAATCTTCAAATGAAATAGTATTTACAAAAGGTTGTACAGAGGCACTAAATCTTGTTGCTATGTCTCTTGGTCATAGTATTATAGAAGAAGGGGACGAAATAATAACGAGTGAGCTAGAACACCATAGTAGTTTTTTACCATGGCAGTGGATAGCTAATCACCAAAAAGCAAAGCTCGTTTTTGTACCACTTACTGAAGATGGACGTATAACAGTAGAAAACTTTAAATCTGTTTTGAGTGAACGCACAAAAGTAGTTGCTCTAACATATGTTTCTAATGTTATGGGTTATATTACCCCTATAAAAGAAATAATAAAATTGGCTCACTCTGTTGGGGCATTGGTTAGCGTAGATGCTGCACAGGCATCACCACATATCAAAATAGATGTACAGAATTTAGATTGTGATTTCCTATCGTTTACCGGGCATAAAATGTTAGGACCAACTGGAATAGGTGTACTTTATGGTAAATATAGTTTACTAGAAAAGATGGAACCTATCTCGTTTGGTGGAGAAATGATAGATTTGGTAGATTTAAATGGCTCTACTTTTAAAAATCCCCCGTACAAATTTGAAGCTGGAACACCCGTAATAGGTAGTGCAATTGGCCTAAAAGCTGCAATTGATTATATAAACAAAATTGGTTTTGATGCTATACAAAAGCATGAAATCGAACTAAGAGAGTACGCAATCGACCTTTTATCTAAAATAGAAGGCGTTAATATATATAATACTGTTTCTGATGTTGGTATTATCAATTTTAATATAGAAGATGTTCACCCACATGATATGGCAAGTGTTTATGACAACCATGGTGTTTGTGTTAGAGCAGGTCATCATTGTACACAACTTTTCATGAAATGGCTAAAAGCACCTGCTACTCTTCGTGCTAGTATTTATATTTACAATACAAAAGAAGATATAGATGCACTAGTAGCCGCTACAATTTCAGGAAAGGACATATTTTTACATGGAATTTTCTAATTTACAATCCCTATACAGGCAAGTTATTATGGATCACTATAAAAATCCTCGTAACAAAGGTATAGATAAAAATAATACCGAATATCACACAGTACATTTAAAAAATCCAACTTGTGGGGATGATGTAACAGTTGCTGTTAAAATATCAAATGGAGTGGTGGAAGACATAAGGCATGAGGGCATAGGATGTTCTATATGCTGTTCTTCTGCTTCTGTTATGTCTGAAACGTTGATTGAAAAATCAGTAGAAGAAGCAAATATTCTTACAAATAATTTTTACGAAATAGTAAAAGGTGAGGCACCAAATGAAGATTTGGATATGGGTGATGCTATTTCTTATGCCGGAGTTGCTAGCTTTCCAGCACGTATAAAATGTGCTACAATACCCTGGAAAGCTTTTGAAACAGCTGTCTTGGAAATTAATAGTCAAAAATAATTATAATTAATTTTATATATAAATATAAAAAGGAGGTATCCTTTGGAACACGAAGAAGAAATGAATGCAGTGCCAGTAGACTATAAGTATGGTTTTATTACTGAACATAAAACTTTAAAAGATACTGGAAAAGGTCTTTCTGAAGATGTTATAAGAGAGATTTCTAAAGAAAAAGGTGAACCAGAATGGATGCTTGATTTTCGTTTGAAAGCATACGAACAATTTGTAAAAATGAGTATGCCAACTTGGGGGCCAGATTTGAAAAGCGAAGTAGATTTTGATGCATATACTTACTATATCAAACCTAGTGAGCGTACAGAAAATAGTTGGGACGACGTACCAGATAGTATAAAAGAAACTTTTGAAAAACTAGGAATACCAGAGGCAGAAGCAAAATATCTAAATGGTGTTTCTACTCAATATGAATCCGAAGTTGTATATCACAACAACCAAAAGGAACTTGAAGATGCTGGGGTAATTTTTCTAGATACGGATTCTGCCCTAAAACAACATCCAGAGCTATTACGTGAATACTTTGGAAAAGTAATACCATATGCAGACAACAAATTTGCAGCTTTAAATAGTGCCGTTTGGTCTGGTGGTTCTTTTATATATGTCCCAAAAGGGGTTAAACTTTCAAAGCCATTGCAATCATATTTTAGAATAAATACAGAAAGTATGGGTCAGTTTGAACGTACACTTATTATAGTAGATGAAGATGCAGATGTACATTATATAGAGGGGTGTACAGCACCTGTTTATAGTACAAATTCTTTACACTCTGCTGTAGTTGAAATTATTATTAAAAAAGATGGAAAATGTCGTTATACTACAATACAAAACTGGTCTAACAATATACTAAACCTTGTTACAAAACGTGCTTTGTGTGAAGGTGAAGGCTCACACATGGAATGGATAGATGGAAACATTGGTTCTAAAATAACAATGAAATATCCAGCCTGTATACTAAAAGGTGATAGATCTAAAGGTACTACTATTTCTATAGCATTTGCTGGTAAGGGTCAAACTCAAAATGCTGGTGCTAAAATGATTCACCTTGGTAAGAACACATCATCTTCTATTATTTCCAAGTCTTTATCTCGCCATGGTGGTAATGTAACTTATTTAGGGCTTGTAGACCATGGAAAAAATGCAACAGGTTCTAAAACAAATATAGAATGTGACACAATAATATTAGACGAAATGAGTAAGTCTGATACTATACCTTACAATGTTACAAGAAACGGAGATATAACTGTTCAACATGAGGCTAAAGTTTCTAAAGTTTCTGAAGAGCAATTGTTCTATCTAATGAGTCGTGGTCTTTCCGAAGAACAGGCAACTGAAATGATAATAATGGGCTTTATAGAGCCTTTTGCAAGAGAATTACCTATGGAATATGCTGTAGAATTAAACCAACTTTTGAAATTGGAGATGGAAGGTTCCATAGGTTAAATAAGTATTTTAGTAACTTAAAAATTTTTGTTGACAGCCTTATGTATTTTTGATACAATATTCTGGTAAGCAATTTTTCGTATATTGTTGAAACTACTTCTGCTAAAAATATAGTGCAATATCCGTACACGAAAGATTGGTTATTTATAGTATAATAACTGTGTACTGAATGACCTAATTCAAAAGCACCTAAACATATGTTTAGGTGCTTTTTTTGGGGGCTTATGTTTGAAAAATATTGACAAGTGTACAAAAAATAAAAATCATGGTATACTAATCTAGGTCGATAATGTCGACATCTAAGAAAATAGAGGAGACTACCAATGAACAGAGCAATTAAAAACATAATATCGACCTTTTTCGTAGCAATTTTAATGGTCAACCCTGTTTTTGCAGATAATGTTGACTTAGAAAATACCTATAAAAATTATGAATATACCAAAACACAAAGTATCGACGATTTTATTTCGATATTTAATAACCAGTTCCAAATATACAACACTTTCGCAAACCGTCTATGGTATGACAATGCTGTTGTTGATAAAATTATTATACTCCATGACATTGATACAGATAGATTTTTCAAATTTGTAAAAAACGAAAAATTTATTGAGTTATCCGACGAAGAGTTTAACGATTTTGAAATAGAACGTATAACCCGTGCTGGTGCATTTGATATATTTAAAAATGACGACATATCGGGTATGTATATAACAACATCAAACGAAAGTTTAAATAATAGTGAACGCTGGAAAATATATACGCATCTTGGTACATATGATGCAATACTCTGGTTTATCCACGAGGGTTTTCATGCTTGGGAGCAGCCACGTTGGAATTTAACTGATGGAGATATACCGAACTCGGCAAGAAATGAGTTTTTAGAAAACACATATGTTCGTGCAGTAAGATATCAACTAACAATGCAGCTACTACAAGCATTATCTGACCCTGAAAACCAAGAACAACATATATTAAATGCACTTGCAACATATTCATATTTCAAAGAAAATTTTGTTGAAGAGCACGAACTTTCAATATATTTTGACCGATTAGAGGGTTCTGCATACTTTTTTGAAGTTATGGCATCACTTATTATTTCTAATTATGAAATTTTAATCGAAGATGATTGTTTTGAATCAGCTTTGTTTAATATTATAACTGACTTTGCATCAACTGGACATTCTGCTTTTTCTGCATATGGACTTGGTCTTGTTAGTGAGGGTTATACTACCTCTGGATTTGCAGCATTGTTGCTTGAACGTATTGGAATACACAAATGGCAACAAATGATAATGGAAGATGCATATTTGACACCTATGCAAGTTTTGTTTAACCATTTTTCACAAGACAATATCGAAATACCTGATATGATACAAATAACTGACGAAACATTGTTATACGTAAAACAAAGTATTTTATCAAGATACCAGTTCTTGCTACAACGACAACATGATATATTAGACCTCCTCGGAAACTATTTATAAAAAATATAAAAAAGAGTAAAATGGTCAAGGGATGAAAAATGACTAGATATGAAAAAGCGATGAAACTAAAAAATGAAGATTTTAAGCAATTAATAGGAGTAAAAAAGCAAACATATGAAAAAATG
>Ga0268261_10003043_pt1 | contig 12184 bp, 9 predicted proteins | sample TergutNc150P1_FD_190353 | JGI IMG/M metagenome (GOLD analysis project Ga0268261, IMG submission 190353) | Nasutitermes corniger P1 segment gut microbial community from laboratory colony in Florida, USA - Nc150 P1 (SPAdes) (version 2) | ecosystem: Host-associated > Arthropoda: Insects > Digestive... | reverse complement strand
CAATTTTTACAAAACCAGTGCAAATTTTTCTTAATTAATGACTTTATGTCAGTCAGATGCTAATTAGATGTTAAGTGCAGGTGTTAACATTACACAAACTATTAATTCCTCCTATTTTTAATATGTAGCCAGAAACTCTGACCACTAGACCACAGAGGTGGTCCTCAGATGGTTCAAAAGTGACATAAACTGCAGGATGATTATATGATCTTAAGCGTAACTGCAGTAACTACAAGAGTTAGGGGCAATAACTGGACAGTCCTATGCAGGGTCTTCTATCACCACTCCAAGCACGGCAATCATATTGCACAGAAAGCCTGCATCCACTGGGACACCCCCTGACATCAGAGGTGGTGCTCATGACAGCAACAAAGAAAACAGTCTGTACATTACAAATGGTCATCTTATATTTACGTATCATAATACCAAACACATGCAATGAACACAGTCCATCAGAAATCACAGGAAGGACACAAAAGAGGGAAGGAGTGAAACAGAGACAACATTTGTGGAGACAGTTACAGATGAAAACCTGTGGCAAGACAACTGAACAAGAGTAAAAATGGATGACAGCAGAAAACAGAAATGTCCAAAGATGGTTGTGGTAACCTCCATGCTACTGACACATCAAAGTAAGTTTGAAAACAGTACAAACAAGCAGGTATGATATGTGTAAATTCCTGACAACACAGGTGGCAGTACATTCTGATGACAATGTGGTACACAAAAACACATTCCAACATGTAATTCAATACCATAAATGTCTGTAATAACAACGGTTTCATTCAGCTTCGGTAGCCCCAAAATATAAACCTGCTGCCTGCACTTACCTCCTCTTCTTGTCACAACAGCAAGACACTTACCTCTGACCAGGTGGCAACAGCGCACAACATGAGTGTGTGGATGGTCGATGGCTACATCAAAGCCTAGCGTCTGCAGCAAGACATTCTCATTGAACACCAGGTCCTGTGCTTGCTCCAGGTACTTCTGTAAAACAGTACACAATTTCACAATTCTGGGCCTTTGAAGTTTTAGAACTTCAGTTAGTATGCATGGTCAACTGTTCAAGAGATGGTAAGCTTTTTATAGCTGTTACGCTTTTCTCACTTCTTACAGCTTGGTTGTAGATATCACTGGCTCAGTATTACTGGAATGCTAGTTAATAAAATTGAGCTTAATATGTGATATTCAATGTTATATTCGGCGTCCATGTTATTACTGCTAGCTGTACAAAACTACAAGGCTGAGGTGTCCATCTTGCCAATTTGTGAAAACCAGTCAACTAACTTGAAAGCTGAGATGAAAAGTCATAGACAGCATGATAATTTCATATATCTACTGTTTTCCTTAACCTTTAAGAACTGTGTGTCCTATATACAGGACGGGCGTACCGCTACTCTCCAGATGTTGCATTTTATGTTTTTTTTTTTCAACAAATATAAGTACTTAGTATTTTAAACATGCTGCACACTCTCCGTTTTTCTCTTCAAAATGCCATTTATTTCATAATGCTACCTTTTTGGTTCCTGTATTATTCACATTTTACATACAGGGTGTGCTAAAATTTAAATGTAAAATTCCAGTGCCAAAAGGTTAAAGAATTGTACCTGCCCAGGAAGTTGCATAGTTTGTGACTGAATCTGAGGTTCTTTATACTACAGAAAGAACTTCCACGTCAGGGAAGTTACAGACCGTTGACTATACCAGATGGGAAAGCACAGTATTCACTCAATATCTCTATATATATATGCTGTAATAGAAAGATTCTGCTATTACTGACAAAGTATAAATTTTGGGAAGCACCCATGAGACCTATTCACTTTAGAAGCTCGTATCAGCTGACAGCCCCATTCAAACTTCACTTAAGTGAACAATCATACAAAAACACACCACTGTTCATGGTATAAAGTTTACTGACCGAGCTGTGTTCACATATACCATGGCAAGCAATCTCCCTCATTTACACCAGTCAGCCACCTATTTAAAAATCATTTCACAAACATGTGTATAATTTTTGGATCTGGGAAAACATAGTGGCTGTATAAAGAATTCTGAAGCTTGGTGACAGAGATTCAGAAACATATGACATGGTACAAGCAGCCTCAGTAGAAGATTCTTTGTCAAATCTTTAAGGTACAGAAGGTTTCCAAAACTCAAAGATGAAACAAACTTCCACAGAAGATAAAAAGAATCAAAATGCTGACAGAAATGGTTCAAGAACTGAATAACAAATTCAACCCACCAGACCAACTCTCAATCAGCAGTATTTCACAGACATAAAACATCATTCTGGGGAAAATATCACCTGAAAATCTTTCAAATAAGGAAATTTAATGTGTTGGAAATTCAACAACAATCATAACAGGCACTTAACAGCATGCCCATGGAAGCAGAAACTACGCACTTTGTATACAAACTTAGACTGGTGGTGGTGGTGGAAATAGAAATAGAAAAACTATGTGGAAATAGAGTGGAATATAAATGTGATTAAATCTGAACCACACTTACTAAATTTGAAAATAAGAATACAAAATATAAAAGGTGTAAACATACTTTCTGACTAAACTTCATAATTGTATTCCTCTATACACGCTGCACAATCACATACAGTTACCGAAATGTACTAACCTCTGACTTTGTGTCTAGCTGAGGCTGGTCTCGGTTGAGGCACATATGTGCGATCTGTATGACATGTTCCAACTTCCTTGGCTGCTCTTCCACTTTAGCAGCCAGGAACAGACATGCAGCAGCCATTGCATTGCGATGGAAATGAGTGAATGAATGAAACACATAAAATCTGTGCATGTAAACAATGGCCGTGTTGATGCAAGATTGTGTACTGAACAACCAAGTTAAGGAGAAACATCATCAATAAATCCTACAGGCAGGTGACTAATTCATGCACACTGTCAGTGACAAGAAAAACATATACACAAAACACAAATTATGGTACCATACCCATTCAACATTACACCTGTATTTGGCACCAACAAACAAGCAGGTCCTGGCCGTGACACATAATACACCATGTTCAGAAGCAAATTATGCCAGAACATTGTGTTACTGATATAATTTCATAAAAATAATTCCATAGCTCTGCCAACTTTTCAGTGATCCAGCAAACATAAGCGAATTAAATTACATGTATAACATTAACATACTTTCATACACCATTAATTCTCAGTTTAAAGTGACAAAATGCTACTTTTCTTCTTCTTAGCTCTAATAAAAAAACAAAATCATCCCGTCAACTAGAAAGTCAGACTTAAACACAATTGTTACGTGTGTGAGTTCTTCTAAAACAGCATGTGTTACTACAGATACACCCTTTAAGTTGATATTAACCCTCTGACACTAGAAGTTAATGCCCACAGTGACCTGCAAAAGACCGAAATTTAAACTGTGTCTGCACAACTGCAGACAAAATTATTTGACAGCCAGCATTTTGACCATCACATGACATGCTACACACACATACATGTATAAAATGTTTAGCACCAACAGTTAACTAAATTGTCAAGTCATTCATACCAACAACCCAAAATCCCTTAATATAATCCCAAATTTACTGGGCATCTGGATGACTAAAATCCAAAGGTCACTCTGAAATGAAGCCTGAATAAGGCAAACCTTCCAGCAATAAATAAAATGTACATACTAACTGCTTATTTGCTAATATATCTAATACATCTACATAATCATAGGACTAAACCAATCCTGGGGAGCAAAACATACCACTGTGCAATGGCTGTGACAAAATGAAATACCATTTTACTTCAAGAATTATTCCAATATTTATTCCTGAATCAATAATATAATAATAAACTTCTACACAGTGAAATTCATCCATCTGCCATACTGCCATACTCTCACTCGAGACTCATAAAGCTGTTTACCACAGACGTCATTTTACATTAGTTTACCCTTCTTTGTACACTACTGTATTACACATGAGACACAGCTGAAACAAAACACTATGAACTGGTAACTGTGACTGTTAAACAATGGGTGCTAATCATACACAATGCCTACATTTTAACCTGTATACTATTTAGATATGCACTTCTTTCTACAAGAAAAGTTATTTAATATGTATGTGTAGATAAATGTGAGTAGGGTCAAATATCTAAACACTTTCAAACCTTACTTCTGCAAGGGAGACTTGATTAAAACATAATTTACTTCATTTCACAGATTCTTCCCCACAATGTAGAATATGTTAGGGTCTACTACCATACCCATTTCAAATATAAACATAAGTATACAATAAATTTCTCTTCAGTGTCAGAGCAAATATATATATATATATATATATATACACACACACACACACACACACACACACACACACACACACACACATACATACATAAAGGACGCATCAGTATTTTTACCCACATTCCAACAACAGAATTTCATATTGGGGCATGTTTCTGTACAAAGCAAGTGAGATAATGGATAATGTTTTAACACCACCTTACATCCTTTAAACTTCTTAGGTACAAGGAAGATGGTTAAATAACTGGAGAGCAACACCTTTTTCATATTTAGTGAGGTTAGTGTTTGGCGTATGAAGATCTTGTCGGCCTGCATTTGTGTGAAATGTTTGCATGTTGTCGATAACAAATGATAATGACACGCGTATTCGTCGGCAAGTGGGAGAATATTAACCTCCCTTCCCTACAAGAGAATATGTACCTGCCGTGCAAATGAGAACGAAGTCATTTCAGCGTATGCTGCAACTGGAACAAAATTCTTTGCCTAGTCATACAATATTCAATATTACGACCCCCAACATTATACACCAACTTGTCACCATTTTATATCGGAACAGACAAGAATGGGGGGGTTAGGAAAAACCGTATTGCGAATAAACAAAGAAACATGTAACGAAACATGCTAAGAAATGTTACACCATGAATGCCTAACAGCTAAATGCTATACCATGAAAGGAATTACACGCACCACATAACCAACAAATCTACAACTAATGAAAACTGTTTACATTGTACCATAATATTTACTACTGTTGCAATCACATGATCAATATGGCGTGGTGTGAAATGCATGGAACATCTTGCCATGTATGACTCATTTCCTTGGAAGCTGAAGTTCCATTCACACAGCAAACACAAACACCATCGATTTTTCTGTCACCTCAAGCTTCGTAACAGGTAAGAACACTGAGAAGCACACATTTCTCAAACAAAATTTCAATATATTTTCACACTTTCATCACCAGCATCACATTTTTTGCGGGCAAAGGATACACTCGTAATCGCTGTCCCATGTCTTGTATGAAATTTGCAGCTTGCTGCCTATACCATAATTCTTCATCTAGCTCGTAACCACACTTTCTGCTTGGCGTATTGGCAAGTTGTTCCTTCGTAAAAACCCATTTCTCGTTCGCCTCCATCTCTTCTTGCACCAAGTACACACTACACTTTCAAAGAGGAAGTAGCTCAAAAGCGGATTTGGTTGGTTGGTGGTATGGAATTTTTAGGTAAAACCAATTATGTGAAAAGTGTTAAACCAAATTTATTGCTTTTAATACATAATATTTATTTTGGATTAATATTAAGAAGCAAAATACTGTAACTGTCAACGGCCAACATTATGAATTTAAATGCTCGTATAATTACGTAGTATATATACCACAATACATGCATAGAGTGCCATGTTTTGTGTTGGTGGGAAGGTAATCTGGTGAAGAAACGGAAGGCCACGCATTTTTCATATTACGAGGCAGACACGACACCTGGTATGTATTTATATTTCGTACATTTTGACGTATCAGAATTAATTGTGGATTTCAATTATTTGTATGTACAGCTGAAGAAGAAACGATGGCTTCTCAAAATCATACTTATACAGAAATTTGCGGAACAAAATGGCAGACCTTCCACTAACCTAATCAGTGTTGTGATTAATGTCATTGGCCTGCCATAACCGATGCTAAAAACTAGCAATTCATGAAGGAGGAATTTCTAATTAAATAATCATGTTCTCATAAGTTTTGGGCGTGGATTCTAGAGACGTACACGTATGTCAGTTGATGTTAGTATTTTGTGTACAGTCCGTATGCATAAGTTGTGCCGAAAATGACGGATGTCACATGATGCTGTAGCAAATGCCAAAGTGTGGAGAAAATACCGATATCGGTAATACCAGCGTTATATGGCCCTTTAGGAATACGGGTCTGTGGAAACAACACCGCTATCGTTATTGGCGAAAGCAGAGTCGTAAATTATGTCTCATTATTTTAATTAGAATGCAATAGTTTTCATCGGTACGGAGTCGCGGGTCATTCAAGACTCCCAATTAAAAATAAAGAGTAAGAGCCTTTCGTGAGAAGCTAATAATTCATCAGGTACTACAGTACGTCCCTACATATTATGGAACCGGGAAGTTCATTACCGCGTGCTTGTCCATGCAGGCCAGAAGCATATTTGTCTCCCGGTAGCACATGTGGCGGGAATTATTCAGACAAAAGTTGTTAACAGCCTGGGAGCCAAATCTAATGTGTCTGTGTGCTGTTCAGTTTAGAACTGAAACATTCATTTTCCACAAGTGTTTTTCTTTCAGCATTCTGAAGGATGAATAAAGCCCAGAAACTAGATAATCCTGTATGGATAACACTGGTCAACAAAATTTAACCTTTTTTTGTCCCACAAACTGCAGTAGGTGAATATAGCAGTACCTTTTATGCTGAATTGAGCTATGTATACAGAATTTTTCTATCAGGCAGGGTTTCAAAGATGTAGAGGAATTTAAATGTGCAAAATAGTACTTTATGTGCTCATGAAACAGGCAGAAACTTCCCTCTTAAATGTACAGGCGTATGACTTTCGCTGGTATTTGGCGTCAGGTACATCCATCTTCAGTGTCGAGCAATAGTCTGCCAACATACTTGAGGTCTACTGGCCTTGGTACCGCTTTTCCATAGCCATAATGTTTGGTGAAATCTTTCACCGTGTTTGTCATTGACTTCGCCGAGATTTTCAGGCAAAAAATTCAAGTGTGACTCCAGAAAGTGAATTTTCAGACTCATATTGCATCCCATAGCTTTGTACGAAGTCAGCAGGTCCAGCACAAGATCCTGATAGTTTGCTGCTTTGTGATTTCCTAAGAAGTACTTGCAAATCCTCTTAAATGACAACCATGCATTTCTTTCAGTTTCATTCAGGTCTTCATCGAACTGTTGTTGATTTGGGTTCCTATAAATATACCCTCCTTGTTTTTGCATCACTCACATTTGGGAACGTATTCCTCACATATTGGAATCCACGGCTGGTTTTATCCATACCTTTCACAAAGTTTTTTGTGAGGCCCAGCTTTATGTGCAAAGGGGGCAGATAAATTTTCTCCAGAAGAACAAGAGGAGGATTGAGGACATTTTTCTCCCCTGGTGTCAGTGATGTTCATTTAGGCCACACTTTATTTACATAGTAATTCTTCTTGTCCCACTTGAACAGGAAACAGCAGTATTTTGTGTACTCAAGGTGCATTCTGAGTAACAGTTCCACAACCTTGAGATCACCACATAACTTGCACTTCAGTTCATCATACTTAATCTTTCCCAACAGTAGATTCATGCTTTCACAATTTTCCTTCATGTTGGCTGCATGAGCCTAAGGAATGGAGGGGAATCTATTTCCGCTGTGGAGTAGAACCACCTTCAAGCTCACTTTTGACAAATCACTGAACAAGTGCCACTGATCTGGATTATATTCATGGCCAAAAACTTCCATAATGGAACAAACATCATTGCAAAACATGACACCATCTTTCAGGGGGAAGAAATCCTTGAATTCTTCGTGGCGCCCATGGTAAAAAAACCACCTTAGTGTCCTGGCGCAGAAGATTCCAGCCCTTTAACTTGGAGCCTAAAAGTTCAGCTTGCTTCTTTGACTGGTTCAAATTGCGGACAACATCGTTAAGGTCCCCTTGAGTCAGCAGGTGTGGTTCATTGGAAGAACAGGATCCTGCAAATGTTGGACCACAATCCATATTGTTGTTAGCTTGGCCTACATCTTCATCAGTGGACTCACTGTCACTCAGCGTCATGTTTGTTGGAGACTTTGGCACAAGTAACTCCGCACTGTGAGGTACTGGCCTCATCGCAGGTGGTAAATTAGGATATTGAACAGTGTGTTTGGACTTTGCTGTTACACCAGTAATACTGGTCAGGAAGAAGCAGCAATCTGAAACATGGTCCATGGGCTCTCTCCAAACCATAGGAATGGTGAAAGGCATACAGCATGAACCTTTTGCCCATGCCACGAGAGGCCTGGCACATGTCACACAACGAAAATGGGGAGCCCAACTCTTGTCCCGATCACCCACTTTGCAGCCGAAATAATTCTCATAGCATTTCTTAATCAGGTGTGAAAGACTGTTCTCGGGATTTGAATGTCAACTCTCCGCAGATGTAGCACAATGCATCCGATGAATTTACGCAATTTCTTAGCATATTAATGGTGGAACAAATACTATGTACTTCTGAGACAATAACACACTGAGCTGTGGCCAGCAACTGGCAGAGGACTGTTAGTCACACATGTATAACACGTGACTGTTTGCTTCTTGCGACATGTCCAGACTACTTCCTACAGGCCCCCAGTGACTCACATATATAGGCTTGTGCTTTCACATAGTCTGATTCAGTGTGAAAGGTGTGGGTGATATAGAAATTCTGGAAACATTTGAATTCAGTGTCCAAAAATACATCAGAAACATACATTTTTCCGCATGGGACGAAATCTTTGTTGACCGGTGTAATTAGTTGGCAGGTTACCTTTAAATTATACAAAGTGTAACTTCTTCTTTTAGGCAACAGGGAAGATGTTTCGTCCAGTGAAACACAGTAGCTCCATTACAGACAGACTGGCATGCAGCTATCCAGCATACGAGTGCAGTGGGCAGCGTGTAGAAGGTTACGAGTATTGCATCAGACACATCCTAGAAGACAAGAGTGCCCCTTACCGACCCTGTGGCTATGTGTATTCGGGCAATGGGCGACGATGTGTCATGCCTACCCCAAAGGCAGACAAACGTGAAACTGGGTACATATTTCTAGAGGCACACTGTAGTATAGGCTGACCACAGGGAAGCCAATCTGCCATGAAGGAGGAGACAACAGCTGTGGACTGTCGTCAGGGGTGCCTGCATTGAGCAACCCCCCCCCTAACACCAAGGTGAACAAGCTGGTAAAGGTGGACTTTGGTTACCGTGTAGGGTATCTGTCTTACAAAAAGTGCTCCCTTCCCAATGGAACCAACCAAAAGAGACAGACATCGGTTATTGTTTAGGCTTGCTGCCTGTTAGTGGCAATGCTGTCCTTCAAAGTAAGGCGCTCTCTTAAATGTGTGTAGTACACAAACATTGCAAAGCAGTAAAATATGCTTCATCATATGTTATTAATACCTACGTGTTTTGGGCAGTAATGAACTTCATATGTTACATATCTGTGCAGTAAAGGTATATTTCAGTTCATGTAATAAACAAACAAATGCACAATAGTCACATATGCTTTATCATATAGTATTAATAACAATGTTTCAGTCATTATTGTGATCATCAGGGAACATATAGGTATTAATTATATATATAAAGCATATTTTACTGTGGTGCATTTGTTGGTATACTAAATCAATTTAAATATTACTTTCATGCAACGATATGAACATATTAAGGTGCTCTTCTTTTACTCCTCCCTGCCCTCCATAGTCATGTGTGTAATGATCCTTCGTCACACCAATGTTCTGCACATGACTGTACATGTGTTGTGTTTCAGGGGTTACTATACATCTGTGTGTCTGCTGATATCGCTGAAACTATTTGCTTTTGTCAGGGGCATGCACTGGTGCTCACACCAATACGATTGACACCACATGGAAACATGTCAAGTTTCACTTCAGTGCTTATAACTGAAAGGCGCAGTACATATTTTACCTGGCATGGAACATGTTTGGGGCCTATGTGTGGCTTATGCTGAGTTCACACCTTTACCATGTTCATTCACATTGTGAGATGTGTTCAGTGGTCAGATCACCCTGTGCATCATCATGCTGACACTCAACCTCTCGTGAAACTACCTGTGACCACTGCTAGCTCCACCCACCACTGCGATATTGAAAGTGCTTTGCCTCACCTGTATAGAAAATGTTTCCACAGTTGTCAGTCTATACTACAGTAGAGCCCTTTTAGACTAGGTAAAGGCAGCAACATCTCTTTTTTGTATTCCCAGGGTTTTCTTCCTGGTGCTGGTTGTTTCCAGTGGTAAGAAATGTATGTCAGGCATATATAACACTGGAAATTTGTGTTTACTTGATAGCTTCTTGTGTTTGCATTTAGTACAGCATCTCATATGAACATTATAATATGAACGTTTAGTACAAGTAGATTTAAACACCATTCATTGTTTTGTGATCAGTGTTGGTACATGGTATGTACATGAGAAACCAGTGGCAGTGCAAATGAAGCTGTTGAAATGGAAGTGGGTTTGTCTTATGTTAAAGAAGGCTTCATCTGCCAAAACAAAGTAATTTTTGAGTTGGTACCTCCAAGGACAACACAGAAGAGAAAGGCCAAGAAAGAGATGGAGGAGGACAATAGACAAGGAATCTGGAACAGTTACTTCAGAGTGGTTCTGTGCTGTAAAATTAAGTAATGGTAATTGATGTGACTTGAATGACATGGTATGGAACAGTCTAGCACAGACAGATAATAGATGAGAAAATTGGTATGCTTGAGTCAGAGTACCCTGACTGCAAGGTGTTGTGTTCAAACATAGTGCGATGGTGACTGCCATTCAGCATTGTTACACTTTATTTGTGGGTCACCTGAATATACTCGTGACTCATTCATGTCAAAAATACAGTGTAAGGGACTCGTCCACCTACTCTTGACATTGTTGGAAATGGGTAGTAGGCTGTAACATTGGCATGGCACACTGATATTGTTCAGTATGTGGGAGATTTACTTCGCTTATATCTGCTGCTTCTGGTGTTCATTAAGAATGAAAAACACACTTCCTGGCAACAGTTTCACTTCTGCCACTTTTACAGTACATTAAATCCTGCATGCATGTTTTAAGAGTGAATTTACACACTCCATGATATCCCGCTGCAAGGATCATCTGCTGAAACTTATTGACTGGGTGTTACCCTTTTAAATGCCACATTTCTGCTGCATCTGAGTACTGTTCAATTTAAATGCCCACTTCAGGACAGTGTTTTCGCTTTTGGACAAAAAGGGTCTCCATTTTATAGTTGATCATCCTGTACATCTGTTAAAAGTTAAAGACTCTACTTATCATTGTGCAGGTTCATAGAATGGGGTGTAGGTCTGTAAGACTTATATGTAGCAGGAATTTTTCCCAGCAATACATCCATTAGTACTGTCAGCGCTGTAATTGTTAATTTGTACCCATTCTCAGCCTTAACTCAGTACAGCGTGACCACATGCAACTCTTCACTGCCGGTCTGCTGCATAAAGTACGTATTAATGCCACACTTATATATGGGGTAGTACTGCCATGTAGGGGGCTTCTGGTATGTCCCTCACAGAAGAGAAGCTGGTTTGTCAGGCATGAAAGCTCTTAGGTACTCTGTGGTGTCACATTTCTTCATTACCAGAGCTGTAGAAATTAATATGTCTGGGATATACAAACATTTAAATGTGGAAACAAGGGCCCGACGTGTTATGTACACTATATACCATGTGTCTTGGCAGTCGTGAGGTCAGGCATTTGAAACCTAAGTGTGGAAGATTGATAGAGCCATGTTTATAAATGTGATAACATTTCTGTGACAAGTGAGAAGCTTTTCTTTGTGATGGGGGACCACAGTTTCCTGGCATAGTGGCCAGTAAGATACGGTGCATAAAACATTGACCATCAGTGCATTGTATAATTGTTGGATTAAAGCAGTACAAATATTTGTGTCTTTTTTTTTATTTATTTATTTATTTATTTATTTTTTATTTTATTTTATTTTAGATTGTGTGCAGAGCATGCACGTAAGGCACAGCTAGCCAGGCAGAAATCATCACGACGACACATACCACCACCAAGTTCTGAGTCTCTTCTTCTTAGCCTTTCACACTACAGCAAGATTGATTACAACTCTGCAGCTGCAGTGTCTGGTATAGTACAGTTATTTTTGTTGTTTTCTCATTTTAT
>Ga0268261_10003042_pt1 | contig 12186 bp, 7 predicted proteins | sample TergutNc150P1_FD_190353 | JGI IMG/M metagenome (GOLD analysis project Ga0268261, IMG submission 190353) | Nasutitermes corniger P1 segment gut microbial community from laboratory colony in Florida, USA - Nc150 P1 (SPAdes) (version 2) | ecosystem: Host-associated > Arthropoda: Insects > Digestive... | reverse complement strand
GTTGTCAGGTAGAGGTCTCTGCGACGAGCTGATCACTCGTCCAGAGGAGTCCTACCGACTGTGCTGCGTCGTTGTGTGTGATCTAGAAACATCAAGAATGGGTGCTCCATATATATACGACATTAGTTGCCTAAAGGTTAATAATTTAACCCTTATCCTGCTAACGTGGAGAAAATTGTGAGCTCCTAATAATGCCAGCAAATAACAGATGGGATTTAATTCAGGCTTTTAAGGGTTAACATGCTCAACCACGCAGAAACAAGTATGAGATTGGGGACGATCCCAGGGAACATCCTGCACTGAAGGGAAGGACAAAGAGCAGGATGACTGCTTGTCACAAGCAATAACACAGACACATATGTGCTAGAAGTGATTCGTTCTTGTGAAGTCAGTGTTCACTCAGCAGAACAGCGCGCTACTGAAATCACACATCATGGTATTATCACTGTGGAGGGGAATTATGTAGCAATATGCTGTGTTCACCCCTGAAAAAACTGGAACGCGCAGCGCCTGAGGAAACATGTTAGACAATATATGTATATTTAACAATGCAAACGACACGAAAGCAGGCCAAGGGTGATTAAGAGTCTGGCACTTTATGTTATTATGTAAAATAATTAATTGTATTATTATTATCATTATTGTTGTTGTGATAGTGTAAATCAGTACCCTAATTAAGTGTGTATAACATGACACTACGTAACAAATGCGTGTGGTAATTTTTTCTGTCGAAAGTAAAGCTCTATTCATGTTACTTTTTACACGTTTTGGGTGCTGTTTTCTGGGATGTAAGAATTATCCAATGTTTCCATTTTTAGTACAATTAATTAGTAATTTTCGGAAGCTACAATTGTCTAAATCCGACGCCCCAAAGCTTTTAATACTTCCACGTTCCAAGCAGAATTGTTGGTAAAAACTTCTCTCTTTTAATTGTCTATCGGTAAACAAACAAACATTTCTAACCGGTAATAAAAATAGCGTATTCTACCCCGTATTTCTGAACCCCGAAAGACGAATGCTGCATCATAACACAAGAAGAGACCATAGCAGCCTTTGTGCTCATCATTTCCATTATTCAAACAATTAAAAAACTCCGGGTAAATTTAAATATTGATGGATTCGTAGGGTAACTTGTAACTCTTTGACAGGTTATAATTTATGCGGAGTCTAATCGTGGCGTGATTCCCAATTATTGTACGCTGAAGGAAGGAATTTTGACAATTTCAGTATTTTAAATACAGTAGAGCCTTAAGTAAACATAGAGCCTACCGACAGAGACTAAGGAAAACTGCGTATACAAGCAGTCAGTGCAAACTGTCTCTGGTTTTAAACTGAGAGCCGCACAAATACGAAGCAAAAAAACGTTGGTAGGCTGTGTCGGGCCACGGCCGCTAGTTTTTACGTGAGTACGTCTTTAAGGGCCGAAAGAAATGAATTGAACCCATTTATGAACACATTTATTTATTAACACACTTTATTTATGAACACATTTTTTGTTCGCTACTTAACATCAATCTATTTAGGACAGGTCTATGATACGAGAAGTACGATACATATGGTAAAGTCTGTACAGAAATATTTCTAGTGAATGTTAGATCTATGCACGTATTGCCCAGAGTTGTAGACGCGTAACTAGTGGAGTGCAAATTGAATTTGATTTTTATAAAGTTCACGAATGATTTGTTTTGCATAATGTCCATGTTGAAGTCTCCGCACAGTAGAATCGGAGTCTCGGTGTCGGGGTTCATGTTCAGAAAGATCAGTCTTCAGAGTAAGCGCCGAGTATTTGAAACACGAAATACTCAGTTGCTTCTTGGGGCACGTTGGGATGGCTGCAAACGGCTCCTAGTATGAATTTCGTTTGTTTTTATTTGTACTTTCTCCACATGTAGCGGGACATTTCGAAATTTTGTCCGATTTTTTTCACAAAGTCCTACACAATTCGCACAAATGTGACAGATTCAGTATTTTATTCCACTAAGTGTATTATTTGAGAGATTTTGCGGCGATTGACAACGAGATCAGCGCGACGGGACCACGCGTCTGCGAGCTATGGCCGCTCTAAGTTGACTGTCGTCACGATTTCGACCTTAAATTAGTTAGCGACGCACGAGGAGGGGTGCAGGAGAAAGGGGTAGTTGCGACTGTGCACAACAAACTTCCGTCCTTGTTCTATCCAATGATATCAAACAGGACTGGGTCAAATAAAGAGATCATGGACATTTTTGCGAAACAAATTGAAACTGATTTCGTGACGCTCGAATTTTCGACCATGCGGGGTACCCGGTACCGATTTTAAAGGTGTATTTACGTTAAAAAGCTAAACATTTTACAGCGATACGCGTTTCAATTTAAACACCCATGTTAATACAGCCTTTCTAAATTAGTTGGGAATCAAAATGTATTTCTGAAATTCGTTGTTGGGTGAGGAACATTCTTAATTCTTACTTTGGAGGTGCCAGTTTCAAGTTCCTTTCAGGAGGCCTATCACTTCTGAGGTTACGCGTTACATGCAGTTTCTTCGGGCAAGTTCAGGGACATTACTTATATTAGGCAACGACCTTTTCTGTCAAAATACATTCGAACTCCTCATACTCAGATCCTCGTGTTTGTCCATGCTACAACTGAGCTATTCGCTGCATAGTTAAATAAACCACTAGTAATAAAATATAATAATGAAATTAACTTTCTTACGAAAATTCATTTACCAAGCATGTTGCAAGTATAATATTAAATTTACATGAAAAGTCTTGAGAATAATGAAATGTGCCATCTCTCTGTCTCTCTTTGCAAAAGGCACTAGTCACGCCATTAGAGCCGGTCCAGTGTGAAAGTCTGTGAAGACCTAATTAATAAACACTTACCTGTGTGCAATAAGTTCTCGCTCGTTTAACTGTGATAAACGGAATATAACTGACACTCATCCAGTCTCAGCCTTTTTGCTTCCTGCAATCAACAATAGTAGGAGAAACGTGGAAATGGGGATGGACATATTTTTGTCCGACTAATATTTCAGTAAGTCGGAGCTACTGCAGGATAAAGGACGTGTATGAGTTTGTAATAAAGAAGACCCAAGTTTAGGCACTTTCGAAAAATTGCGAAAAGCGACTATTAGCCCCTTAATGTCTGTTTGTCCGTCTGCCTGTCCCAATGGAAAAACTCAGCTCCCATTGGACGCATTTTTGTTAAATTTGATATTTTAAACATTATCCATAATCTGTCGAGAAAATTCAAGTTTAAATAAAACCTGACTGGAAAAACGGTTATTTTACATGAAGACATGTACAATTTTTACTATATATATCTCTCTCAATTCTTCTCAGGCTGAGAAATATTTCAGACAATATTTATAGAGAAAATCAGAACACATTTTATGTTTAATAATTTTGCTACGAAAATCGTGCTGTTTATGAGGTAACGTGAAATATGATGAACCTAGACAGACCACAGATGACACTATAATATAGCGCAGAAAATTTGCAAGAATACGGAAACAAACTCGTAACATTTACTATTTAATGCTTTTCTACGGCAACACTTTTTGCGAAAAGCCCCTTAACCCTTTAAACGCCAGGTTAAATCCCATCTGCCATCTGCTGGCATTATTAGGAGCTCACCCTATTCTCCACGTTAGCAGGATAAGGGTTAATGTTACATCATAAAGTTGGTGGGCCGAAAAGTTCTCGGCCTCGACCATAGATGACAACTCTATCTGCAAGATTCTTTTTTTCTAAGTTGGTATATCTGTGATAAGCATCCGTGTGAAATTGCAAGTCATTCTATCAAGTAGTTTGTTTTATACAGCTGTCTGAAGCAGGAGTGTTGTCTGTATCCCTTAAAATGGATAAAATTGAGTATCGTGCGTTTATAAAATTCTTTGTAAAAGAAGGTTTAATGCCAAAGGAAATTCAATCTAAGTTCATAAACGTTTATGGGGACTCTTCTCCTTCGTTTTCAACAATTAAGAAATGGGCTGCCGAGTTTAAACGTGGCCGTACCAGCCTTGAAGATGATCGACGTGAAGGACGTCCAAAAAGTGCGACAACACCAGAAATCATTGAACAAGTGCACGATATGTTATTGGATGACCAGCGGATGAAAGTGCGGGAAATTGCTGAGACGATAGGCATTTCAAAAGAACGTGTAGGATATATTTTGCATGAAAAACTGGACATGAAAAAGCTTTGCGCAAGATGGGTGCCGCGCTTGCTCACAGCAGATCAAAACGCACTCGCATGAAAATGTCTGAACAGTGCTTGGAGCGTTTTAACAAAAAATAAAACTGATTTTGTGCGTCGATTTATTACTATGGATGAGACTTGGAATTATTACTATGGATGAGACTTAGGTTTACCATTACACACCAGAATCCAAACAGCAGTCAAAACAGTGGACAGAAGCCGGTTGTTCAGCGCCAAAGAAGACAAGTTCGGCTCCATCAGCAGGAAAGGTCATGGCATCGGTGTTTTGGGATGCTGAAGGCATTTTGTTTATTGATTATCTTGAAAAGGGTAAAACAATAACTGGGAATATTATTCCAATCTTTTAACCAGACTAGACGAAAAAATTCGTGATGAAAGACCCGGTTTGCAACAAAAAAAAAAAAAAACCTTTCTTCAGGACAATGCACCCGCCCACAAAAGTGTTTTGGTAATGGGAAATTACGGGATCTGCACTATGAATTGTTGGAACATCCACCCTACTCCCCACATTTGGCTCCCTCTGACTTCTGTCTCTTCCCAAAATTCAAACTCTTCCTCGCTGATCAGCGTGTTTCTTCGAATCAAGAGGCGATTGCAGCTGTGGAGTGGTATTTTGCAGATCTTACGAAGAACCACTATAGGGACGGAATAATGGCTCTGGAGCATCGCTGGAATAAATGTATTAGTCTTAAGGGAAATTATGTTGAAAAATAAAAATAATTTTAAAATTATAAACTCGTTTTTTCATTGTTAGGCCAAGAACTTTTTAGAGCACCCTAGTACATTGCCTGTCTTATTTCCCGTATCGTTGAATAAATTCATACCACACAACATCACTTAATTGCAAATTTCATTATTGTATAATAAAAAATAATGGAAACGAAAACATTATTTCATCAATCTTTAGAGACTTTGAATTTGTCATTGGGAGGGAAGAACACACACTGAATCGTAGAAAAACAAAATGGTGCAGGGAATATATAGTACTAAGAAAGACCGAACAGAAGCAAAAATTCATTAAATCTACCTGTAGACTCTTAATTCGCTGTATGATCAGGGACTATCTGTTTTATTGTAGTTAATGTGGGCTTGGCAATTTTATATTTTTGTTATCAATTTATCTTTCTTTTCTTGATTACAGTCCTGATGGTGACGCGGATTAAGCGTCGAAACCCTATGAGAGATGTTATGGGCTGTAGAGAGGCTAAAAGTGATTACAACTAATATGCATTTCTTTAAGATATCAAGTATTCATAGAATAAGGGAAAAAAGAGATTTAAAGAGTGAATATGGAAATGTATGAAAGTACAAGGAATATAAGTGTGTGCTTTTCACTCACCTTCAAATTACCACCACTGTCATTCTGTCTTCATACATTCCGTTCTATTACCGCCATATACCCAACCAATCACAGTAGATGTTGAGTCCTGCCATTGCGCGTAGCTTGACACAGTCACGCAATAAATTACCAATATATTTGGATAAAGTAACCGTCTTATATTTAAGAATATTCGCTTTGATGTATGGAGAAGCGTTTTCAGGGCACTCGTGTGACATTCGGCACATACATTTTACAACTTAGTGTACGGAAACACAAACAAACTTCGAATCAAGCGCGGTACTCTTGTATGCATCAGAACTCTTTAACACATAACTGCAAATAAAGCTGTTACTTTTATTAAAGAATGCTGGCGAGTTAATGCTTAGCATTCACAGTAAGAGGAAGACTTGAAGGAAAGTGCTCGTGTCCTTTTTGAAATTGCTCACTTAGATCTCACCTTGAGTGACTTACGAAAATGACGAATAATTTTATTCAGAGTAGACAATGTAAAAACCGAGAGCAGCAATGCTGTTTGCCTTAGAAGCTTAGAGCGCTGCTCCTAAAATGGCTGGTGTAATCACATGCAACCACATAACATGGGAGATGTACAGGAAGATTAATGCAATGTAATGTGCGACAAATCGCGGTATTATGCTTTGATCATCCCTGTTATATAGTACCTGAGTTGAGACTCAGAAAACATGGCACATTTCTACTGACTTCAGACATGAAAATTGCAGATTAAACCTCTATCAAAAACACATGAAAAATTAAAGCATTTTTTAAGGCCTAGCCCTCGTCAGACACTCTGAATTGTATCTGATACTAACCAATTATTCAGGCCTACAGAATTTTTACTGTGCTTGAATTGAAATTCTCAGAACCAGTACTCTAATGACTGGAATTAACGGAGATTGATGGAGGCTGTTATTTGGATAGTAGCAAGTTATGAATTTCCATGACACGACAGATTCCCTATCAACACTTTAAATAATTGTTGTGGTTGCAGTGCCGTCTTCTGTTTGCATTATTTGATGAAAGAAATACATCAACCCTGCTCAGGGATAAACAATTACAAGAGCCTGTGTTCAAACTTGCATGATTCTGACAGTGAGATATTGCACAATACTTGGCTAGTTCGACAAAATCTTTTTCAAGCCGTCACTTTACACATACCACACACACGTTGTTTGTTGAACTGAACATCAGTATGCGGCGTGAAAATAAACTTTGTATAAAAATCTTGACTAGTGTTTGTAACATATTAGATCGTAATGAGTTTTCTGTGACAGGACGTTTCCAAGACGAGGTCTATTTTTACGTGCAGATGGCAAATGAGAGACATGGATATTTATTTTGTGGGCTCATTTGAAAACTGTAGTGTGTCTTAAGGGAAACAGAACATTATTTAAGGCTAATATTTATATACATAAATACATACATACGTAACACCAATTATTAAATACAAGAGGCAACTTAATCTAGAAAACTTGAAAAGACGGGTCTTAAAATTGATATCGAGGCGGGGGTTGCCGAATCAAGCGTGTTTATATCTGTTTAGAACTTGTGAAGTTCATGGTAGGCCTACACTTGCTTCGTAATGGACATAATAACATTACACGCCACTGACTAATTGGAACTTACTGCAGTGAGTTCTGTTTTTTATAATTTAATTTTTCACGGATAATTGAATGACGAAGTTTTTCAAAATAAATACTCCAACACACTGTACCCTGATTATTGATAGACGGTAAAGAATCGTGACTTGCTTACGGAAGATGAAACTTGAGTGCAAAATTTCCGGTAGCATTTTGTCTTTCCGTTTGATCAGATATTTTCTTTACACCAGTGATAAAACGTTTTTAATAATTCACGGAATTGCTTTTCCCTGAAGAATACAAGCGCAGGATGGATTTGCGGTAACTATCTAGACTTGAATCCGGAAGGTACCCAGTTCTAATATCGGTGGCGACACCGTTTATCCTGAGTGAGAATTTCCGGACTTTTCCTCATTTCCTCCAGGCAAAGACCAGGATATTAATTTTGCATGTTCCATATTCCGTGCGTAAATTAGATGCATAAAAGTATTAATGAACCAACAAATATATTTTAATTTAATTGATATACTTTCATTGTATTATGGCCACCTAAATGTTTCGGCCAGTCATCCGGCCATCTTTAGAGTGATTTCTTTGACAACAAGAATATAATTATAATGAAATGTGTCTGAATCACTCCACGGTATTGAAAACCAAAAAAATTCTAGTCGAAATTCATGTTTCAAAATGAAATAAAATATGGGTGATTATAAAAATACAAGGAAGTTAAAATTTTGTACATTGTGTGTGGAGTGATGTATTCAACATATATACGTACATGTGGTGAATTATAATCCAGAGTGTTTGCGATGTGTAGTGTGGATGAATTTTAACTAGATATTGTATGGTGTTTAATACTGTGGATTGATTCAGACACATCTCATTAAAATCTTATTATCAAAGAAATCACCCTGAAGATGGCCGGCTGAGTGGCCGGAACATGTTGGTGACAATAATATAGTAAAAGTACATTATTAAAATTAAAGTGAATTTGTTGGTTCTTTAATACACTAATGCATCGAAGATATCACTTGGGTTAGGTCATGACAGATTTTTTTTTTCAAATCGCCTCAAAGTCATCGTTCGTCACTCTTCTAACATGCGACTCTGTAAACCCTGAGCACCGTAAAGAAGCCAAAAAACATGCCAAAGTATTTACAAAGGTAATGAAGATAACTAAGCCTGCCTAAAGGTGTGGGTTACTTATGAAAGGTTTTGTAGAAAAGGATATCTGTTAAAGTTTATGGAGCTCGTCTATTGTTACTCTCAAATAATACGCCTTTGATTCGCCACTGCCAACCTGTCAAAAGAAATGAGTCTGTAAGGTGGAGAAATCGTGATACACCATGTTTTGCAACTTACTGCTATCCTTTAGTAACAGGTGTTAATACTGGCCACAGCGAGCTTTATGCTGTGGTGCAGATGAGGCGAAAAAACATAAGAAAAAGTCTGCACAAGTATCTTACTGGAATCCCCTGTAAAGCTGATATATACAGATGCCGTAATAGTGCTAACAAGTGTTGTATCACTGAATTACATATTTTGGTTCTGTATTGAGGATTTGGAGAATATCAGTCCATAACACGTCAGTATACCTTCGTTTGAATTACATCAGCGGATATAAAGATCGACTAGTCTCGGAATCTGCATTGAAACATTGGACAGAACAATTCCCCTTTACCGGGAACTGAACATAGATATTCCAGTCCATAGATATTCATTTCGAAGCTTTTTTATAGTACTATTCCTCTAGGTTTAAGCGATGACGAAACTGGTATTTTAAACCTATACTCTATTCTTTTATATCTTTATACCTCAGTTGTGGCCGTTTTAGAGCTAAGGGGTTATTCGTCGCCCTGTCACTTTGGAGAGACAATTTCGATCTCATATCACTCCATGTGAGTTTTATGGTGCACAAGGTGGCAAAGGAACAAGTTTCTTTCCAGGTACTTTTCTCTTCCCTTTTCAGAATTCTTCCACTAATGTTATATATTTATATTTCCCTAATGTAGCAAAGACACTATTCAGTCTTAGCAATTTAGGGTGTCATTAATTAAGACACTTCCCCTCAAGTTCTGGAGTAGAACAACTGCGTCGAAATGTGAAGCCCTTTCCCGACATGAAAACTTACTGATAATTTCTACATTCGTAAACCTTTCTAATGTCGAAATAACATCTTGCTGAAATACTGAATATTGTACACCGACGAACTAAGTGCCCTATGAAACTTCTGCCTTCTTGAGAAGGTCGTAATCTCTGAACTTCTCAGGAAATAACCCTTCATTTTCTTAATCCGAAAATGAATACCTCATTCAAAAGAGGCCGCCTTTGACTGCTATAATATCTCGTAAGTCTCAAAACCTTTATAACGCAATCTGAAACTGGCAGCCATTTTAATTCAGTTTCCTTCACAGCCTAACAGCCTATGCCGCCAGGAAAAATTCACAATTAATCTCTTATTTATGTAATCAAATTCAATCAGATTTGATTACATGGATTATATATATAAGATCTGACTTCTCAGATTACAGTCACGTACGTAAATTTGCTTTTTTGTAATTTAATTTTAACACTAGCTTTTCATCTTTGCAGACTTTTTAGCACTGAACTGGAGGAATCCTCTCCTTTATGAAATGGGAAGGAAACTATTTGTAGGTATTTTAAGGTACTATGCCCGGATGGACCGAGGATAATCGTGAAAAAGATGAGGTTACCGGATCTCTGGTCACCTTTTTGAACACTTAACTCCGTGAAAAAGAGGAAATTTGGTCTGTGTTAATATAACCGGAAGATAACAGAAAAAGTGATATGAAAAATGGAATTCCTTGTATAATTGTCTTAATAAATTGTGAAGGTAATTTTCTTCTTAGAATCAACGTTTTTCATTAAATTTATATACTGTACACCTTCTGTTTTCCTTCAGTGTAATGTGTTATAAACAAAAAGAATAAAACAGACATTTTAATATCAAAATATTCGAACAAGTTACGCATTCTTGCCGTTGGTCTTACGAGAGATACGAGACAAGGCTGTGTCAGTTCTACGACATAAACGTCTGTCAAAGTAACAATCTGCAGCCGAATACCATGCTTGCGGTCTTGAGGCTCTGGGGGGAGTCTACCACGATGTGATCCATCACTTCCATCTGCAAAGAACTTGACGACGTAGCTACGAAAAAGGCATACAGATGAACTGGAATTCATGGCGATTCGACAGAGCGCCTCCAGCTTTTTCAGCAGATTCACTGCTTGGTGTAATAAGGTAAGACACAGGTGTCTGTGCAACATAGAGGCGAATTATGTTCACAGGTCTTACTGACCCTGTAAAAGTTTCTAAACATTGTACACTGTAACAGAAATGACTAAAAATTTAGATACTGCCTTTCTTTTAGGTTTATTAAAAACAAAACTTTTCAGAGACAGGATCTTTTTCCTTCTTCTAGGAGGGAGGAGAAATGAAGATACTACTTTGTGCGACATGGCAGAACGGGACTTATACTTAAGTTGTGAGGAATTTTCAAAACACTGACCAAGTTTTTATAGAGTTATGAATTTGTCTTTAAAACATTTCGGCCACTCGAATATTAAAACATTTGGAATGCGATATTTTTGTGTTTCTGCGACAGTTACCAAGGTTTTCAGTAGTAACCTGTTGACTCCACCCTCAACTTAAATGACACTAAGTTCCTTCCACACTTAGGCACGTTCAGAAAAGTTAAGCCGTGCTTTTTCCAATGGAAAACTATGACAAGCAAAAGATTTGCAACTAGAGACATGGGACAACTATAAATTGAATATCGTCTTTCACTTACTTATGATGGTATTAGACTTTATCAGCGCACTCAACTGAATTTCGGTTATCGTTTATTTTTTATATTCTCATATTTTTATTCTCATTGTCTCCGTTTTATTAATCCGTTAAGCTATAGAATTAGCGACGATGGAAGACAATTTTAGTCTTTTCAAGCCACGTGGTTACACTGTGTACCACAAGGTTTGAAATTAAGAAATTCTGCCTTATACCCACTGACTGTACATATGTGTTTTATATAGATTTCAGAATAAACAGCGAGTATTTTCCTCTACATTATTAACTGACTGGCTTTTATAGTGAAGGCGGGGTGTGTTGCTTGCGCGGTACGAATTGAATATTTAAATAAGTTTTCGTTAATTTTCGTCGGTAAAGGGTTCAATAACTTCTGGATATATGATAGTTTAGGTAATATTAGATTAAATATTACCAGTTTTAATGATACTGGATTTACTGTTGGTGTAAATAGAAATCCATGAATGTGGGTCCCTGTCACAACGGCATGGCGCGTCCTCAGGTTGCGGATGGAGGAACGGCCTCCTATATGGAGGGTAGCTGTGAATAAATTGAATAAGCAGTCGCGGACAGCCGACGAGGGGTGGTCCTCCAACTTGGGGGTTGGGCGAGGTGCTAACAACCCCTCTCCTTAAAAGAACACATGTTAAGAATTACCCATAAGTTGAGATGCTTCCTCTGGAGACGAAACAATCCGGAGGTAAACTACTCCCCCACTCGGATCTCCGGGGGGAGTGTTTCTAGAGAAAGTATTACTCAGCCGTAAACGAAATAAAGACATATTGCAAGGTACGTGAAATGTTAGGAGCCTGTATAGAGCAGGATCACTTATGGCAGAGGCCAGGGAATTGGCTAGATATAGATTAGATTTAGTGGGTGTGCAGGAGGTGAGGTGGGACAAAGAGGGCACAGTAAAAACAGGGGATTATAGTTTTTTCTATGGGAAAGGAAATGAAAATCATCAGTTGGGAACAGGGTTTTTTGATTGAAACGTACCGCAGAGTCCGAGTGGGTAAGAATTTGTCTGAGATGTTTCCAATTAGGAATGGTTAGAAACAGGGAGATGCTCTATCGCCATTGCTTTTCAACTTTGCTTTGGAGTATGCCATTAAGGGGGTTCAGGTAAACCAGGATGGCTTGAAATTAAATGGTACGCATCAGCTTCTGGCTTATGCCGATGATGTTAACATATTGGGAGGAAGCGTACATACTGTAAAGGAAAATGCGGAAGCTTTAGTAG
>Ga0268261_10003041_pt1 | contig 12187 bp, 9 predicted proteins | sample TergutNc150P1_FD_190353 | JGI IMG/M metagenome (GOLD analysis project Ga0268261, IMG submission 190353) | Nasutitermes corniger P1 segment gut microbial community from laboratory colony in Florida, USA - Nc150 P1 (SPAdes) (version 2) | ecosystem: Host-associated > Arthropoda: Insects > Digestive... | reverse complement strand
TATGAATTTTTTCATTTCTTTTACCGTAATGTCATTCCACTTTAGGGATTTCGGGGATGTCTTATATTTATCAGCATTCTGATTTCGATATAAATTAGACTGTTCAACAAAAAGTGAAAATAGTTCGTTATCACAAAACAGTTCCACTGCCTCAGGAACAGAAAGATTATTGTTCGGGGCACAAGTGAGACCTCTTACACCTTCAAATGGTTCAATTTTCCTAGCCGGATCTTCTTTACAAAAACCATCGCTCGTATCAATTCCCACCGATCGAATTATCTCAACTCGAATAGGACTACAATTATCAGAGTCGGATTCTGAATCACTAGAAATGTCTAACACCCGAGGACGTTTTCTTTTACGTGAAATATCACAAACAAATTCGCTTCCACTGTCACTTTCTACATCACTCGTTCCTAATTCACAGTCGCTAGGAATATCCGAAAAATTATCTGCATACACAATATCTATAATTTCACTATCATGCAAAGAGCGATCACGAACACGTTTTGCCGCCTGCACAGCCATACTGAAACTGTTCAAATTCAATACAAAACCTAAGTTCTATAACAGTTTGGTAAAAAAATACTTTTTTGAGAGAGAAATAATTTCAAGGACCCCTACAAACTTTCTCCAATGATATATTATGGTTGTATAACAACAAAGCTAACACACAACATAAACCAAACCCCTCTTCCAACCACCCGTAGACAAACATGGAAATCTCCGTGGCCCGACGCCTACCGCTTGCTACCGAAGTACGGAAATCTCCGTAGCCCATCGCCAATGTGTTAAAGAGGCCAGTTTCTGAAAACAGCCCTTCCAAGGGCTGAAGCATTAAGTCGCATTTTGTATACATAAGCAAGTTACTTCACGATACAAAACGTGTTTAAACCATGCATATTTTGCACATAATTTGTTTGTGTACAGAAGGCATTTCAAAGTGGGGGTGAAATGGGCCACATGGGGCCCATTGCAGTTCTGGTGACCCATGAAAATTTGCAACACAAGCTTTGAATGCGACTCAAAAGACTCCAGTTTACAAATGGAAGCATTTGGTTTGATAGGTTCATAAAATCTGTTATGAGGTTATTGGGTGAATATGGATATTTCTTTGTAAATTCACAACTGCGTGTTGTAACGTACTTACAAGAAGCACTAAAATACAGGTTAGGGCATAATCCATCCATTATTTTGATTATGCAGCTAAGTACAGTTTAAAATAACCAACATTAGCTCTTCATTGCCCTTGATTTTATCATTATTAAAATATACACCTCAGTTTTTGTAACCACCACCATCAGTGTAACCAGCAAAACATTTTAAAAGTGAGCATTTTTTAAATTGTGTTATTGTCTACTAGAAGGCCACACAGAAGAACATTTATGAACTTATTTCTAAAGCTAAAATTGAGCTGCACCTGTTCCAACAGTACTTCACTCCCCCCACCCTACCGCTGAACCAAGGCGAGGGTAAGACCACCCTCGATCCAGATACCTCCCAAGCATGCCCACCATACGCTCAACAATTCCTTTCCGTAAATGTTGCGAATCGTGCAGCCAGAAATCAGATCGTGACCTGCTGCGTCCTGCAAGCACCAACAAGTTTCATATACCTAATTTTAAGTCCCATTCAAACACAAACCTTCTAAATCAGAATGTCAGTAAACAAAGAAAAAAGAATTATGAAAAAATAACAGAAATATCTGCATCACTCGCATTTCTACTCCTGCCAGTGCAGCAGTGACGACTGTTGAAATGTATAATTAATTTATCAATGTGTTATTGCACAATTTAACTCATTGATTGTGAGTTTGAAACATACTCCCAAAAGAAAATTAAAAAAAGAAAGGCCGATTCCGGCACTCGAACCAATGTATTTTGTTTTAGAAGGGTGCTGCTATTACACATTAACAGGATTGGCTACTACCGGCTCTGGCGACCTACCACCTTTCTCAACATCCATCCCTGGCAGCAAAGCTAGATAGCTGCACACCTTGGAATGTTAATGACCTTTAATTCATGTTTTAACTTCAAATAAAGCAAATGTATTGATGATGTCTTTGATTAATGTGCACGCAGCGTGATTGTCTGTAATGAACGGAAGCCAGAGAAACATCATAAATTTACAAATATGGGGAAAGTAAAATTACTTGTATTATGATGGCAACTGTACTTCACGCCACTTCTGGTTCAGAACTTAGAAAATTTCAAGCTGCTTGATTTTTCTTGCACAGAGTATACCACAAGGGTTAAGTGCTTAGGTTTATTAGGGTGTCATGATAAGTCTTGCATTTTACGTATGTCAGCCATCATTGTAACAATTTAAATTCACTTCTGTGATGGCATCACAGAACAGAATTCCTTTGACATACATAGAATTACAAAATCCCTCAGTTTGATTCTTTGCATTGACTGTATATACATTTGGGAAGTAATGATTACAGTTCTGGCTTTGTCTTGAAGCCATTCACTTACAGAATTCTCTGTGAGGTAGAAGCACCAACCATTTGTCTTTGCTTGTGGGCTAAGGAATTTACAGACAAAACACTGGGAATCGTCACTTGCCATACCAACATTTGTAATTATGACAAATGGAATATAAAGTTGAATTTTTCATTTTTCATTACATATGAATTGCTTATGGAGTGCCTTAAAAATTAGTCTTGGGAATGACACTCATGTTAGTAACGTTAACCAACATGATGAGTACTGGTGACAGTGACACAACATTCAGTGTGTCTATAAGATGGTACGGAGGGGGTTATTTTTAAAATTCGTTTCTTACAGTTTATGATACGGCTGAGTCTTGGTATTGAGTTTCTGGTACTAGAACCTAAAGTTGTGACACAGTTAATGCTGAAGCCCACCACCAGAAGCATTTCTGAGTCCAGTCCAGTATCTTTTGTGTTGTTAAGATGTCTTTGGTCTTCCACAAATGCCTTTCATGTATGATGCGTAATTTCTTGTTTCCTGTAACTGCCAAGCCTTTTCATCTTTGCATAATATTTCCTGATCCCTTGAATTCATCACCCTCGTATTCAGTATATATTTAACTGAGTTGAACAAAAACCAGTACCTGTTGTCTAATATCATTGAATTTTTTCAAAAATAAATTAGATTGAAGTCAATAGTATATATATAAAGTAAAATATCTTGAAAAAATTGTAAACCTGGGACTTGTAGGATAATCAAGTCCACGTAAAACATTTTGATAATAGCTGTTCAGGTTGATATAGATTCTGTTGTCAGAGAATCATAGACATAAGAATCAGTTGTAATATAAGCGTGAACACGTGTTGTGAGCATAGCTGATTTTCTGACTTAATTTTACGGTATGGTGTGTTTGATGGACAAATACTAATTTTATTGTTATCGGTACGTAATGGGATTAAGTCACCTTAAATTACCTGTGTTTACTTGTGTGCAAGTTTTTAAAGTGAATAATCTTTTTCTGGCAGAGATTATACCATGTTGCTACACAAATAACATTTTAGTTAATTTGTATTTATGAAAGTGTGTGCTGGTACCATACACTGGGATTTAGCACTGTAATGTCATTTATTTATTCAGTCTTTTGGGTTTAGGCAGTACACACTGCTTCTGGTTATGCTATGTAGTATTTGGTACCTGTATACTTAGTAATTACAGTGATGCAAGAATGTGGGGCATCACCAGTATGGTGTTATATTCCTGAAGTGCTCAGGTGGCATATCTGTGTAAGTTTATCAGAAACATATAGTTACATTTATGTCTGATCATAAGGCAGCCCTTTCTTTTTTGGAGTAATTTATTTTGTGGACTTCCTCCATTGTAACGTGTTAATGATAAGAAAATTGACAAAGCACTGCTTTAGGACCATGATGGGTCCCTATTCTCAGGACAAAAATACAGTAAAGGCATACAAAGTTTGGCCTGATGGGCAGAGGTACTCTCAGTCCCTGGGCATGAGGTTATGGACAAATTATGTGCCCAAAACATAATGTGTTACTCCTTTTTTTATTTTAATGTGATCAACAAGGTCCAGGATGTAAATGATTCCAAATATAGTTATACCATAATCAGGATTTTATGGAATTATGATGCTGCCTTGTTTGTTGTTAAATCAGCTAAAAAAGAGCAGAGGGAGTCAGGATCGGTTAGTCAGTATTGTTCCTGAGTATGAGCTGAATGGGGCAGGGTTCAGATCCTAGCAGGAGCATGTGGTTTTTCTCTCTTCCAAAATGTCCAGACCTCTTCTTGAGCCTTCCAGTCCACTTCTTCAGTTTATACTGGGGGGCTTTTTCCTTGGGGATGTAGCAGCTGGGGTATACGGCTATTACTCATTTCCATCTAATGCCAGCTTTAAGAATGAGTGGAGCTATACCTTCACTCCCCTTATATGCCTTTGTGTCGTGTGTAGGGAGAATGTTACTTTAGAATGAACAGAAATTAGCTTTGGAATGGGTATTTGAGGTTCTCATGGCAGAAACTGTAAGATATCTTCTGGGAAAGGACACTTTGTAGTATGCTGTATACTGTACGTATGTACTAGCAGTTCATACAAACCTGTTCATGTGGTGTGATGATAGGTTCTCTGAAGTGCCACGACAGACTGCATGACATTCACATCATGAAGTATTTGCATTTATGAGTTTGTATAACAGCATTATGAAAGATAGTTCTTGAATGAGCATTTTGAAAGTAATACTCTTGAAATCTCTAAATTTTGTTGTATGAATACTAGCAGAAAAGGTCCTTAGGTCCTTTGTAGTAAGTTCAGTGGGAAATCTCATATGTATAGAAGTTTGTAAATGTCATGATCAGTACCACCCATCTGACAGTGAGTAACTACATACTCTGTGCTTTTTACTGTACATACTTTGTAGTCAGTTATGAACCACCTGCAGGTATATATGTACAAAGAGTGGGGAAAATGGTGCACACAAACAATGGAAAATGGTGGACAAAGAACTGTAAAGGGCACAAATCCTACAACTAAGATTTGTTGCCATTATTTTATAGTAAGAAGAAGCATATAAAAGGAGCAATAGCCCAGCTGATTGTACTATCACAGAAGGTTTTGAGGTGTCCTGCCCATTTCGATTTTTCACCCAGTTGATCTTGTGATGGTTCTGTCCTGGGTGTTTTTTGGAGTTACGGTTCTGGTCATCTGGGTTATTATGCTGGGTGGTGCAGTAATGGATTCCCACTGGTTTTAGAAAACCTCAAATTCTGTTCCATTCACATTTTGTTATATTTGATTTTGTATGTTTCCCCCTCTGCATCTTTTCTGCCACAAATATGATGGCTTTATAGTTATTTCTTCCAGTGGATTTATTTCATTTACATTTCACTTTGTTTTGAAGTTTTATAACTGTCCCAGGTTCAGGTGCTATTTATCCAACAACCTGCCTATTAATTATGTTGCACATTGTTCGTTTTCAGAGGAATATTTGTTATATTGGTCTGGGGAGCTTTAGATACTACACTAATACACTAACCATTAAATTACCTGAACCATCCAGAATTGTTATTGTCACCACTTATCTTCAAATAAAGAAAATAACAAAGACCTTATCTTTATTCTAATCACTAATCATTTCAGGAATGGTGTAACATCCATTCCTGACACATCATCGCATAATACCTTTGGGTACTGTCCAAATAATATTAGAATAATGAATCAGCCACATTTAGAGACTCAAAATTCACTGTACGTTGTTTTACATTCATTTATGGAGGCAGAGACTTTTATTGTCATTTCTGTGATCAGAGGCCAGTTGTTTCTTGCTTTGTTCTGCAGTAAATAAATGATAATCTAACTGGGGATTTGTATACAAATAAGGAGTAAAGATTCACAAGTCAAAACACAACTTATTTTATGGATATTTATTTTATTTAAGGTGACAAGGTGACAACATGTTTCAGCCTCTGTCACCAGGCCATCATCAGGTCACAAGTAAATAATAGAACCTGAGGAAGCTAGACACTGTAATTCATAAAAATGAGTCTCATAGGCTTAAAATGCAACGAGATCTCGTTGTGTATCTTGAGGCAGTGTTTCCTGCATTGCCTGTCAACCTTCTGATGTTAGTGTGTCTTCTCATTGTCTACATGTGCAAGCTGGATCAGTGGGGAGTTACATTTTTGGAGGACTGGTGGTTGTGAAGACAGCATTTAGTAATAAGATTTGTGCATATAGGCACAGTCTAGGCTTGTGTTGAACTTAATTTTAAGATTAAGAGAAACACCTAAGAAGGAAACAAAGGATGATTAACATTATAACTATTTCCATGGAGCAGAGTCCTTATTGAAAAGCCAGTAATTCTAGTAAATAAGCATGTTAGTCTGTGTTATCACTGAGTATTTCAGTGTTTGATAGTGAACATTACTTTTGTTTACAAAATTAAGTATATTGTTTTGAATTTGATTATTGATGTCTTCTTGTTCTTTTTTTTTTTTTTTTGGTTTGTTGGTATAGCAACATTACAGAACAGTACCTGGACCTGCTGTTTGGCAAATTTGGACAGATAGTACAGAAGAATCTCTTGAAAGACAAGCTGACGGGCATGCCTCGGGGTGTAGCGTTTGTCAGGTTAGTATTTCTCTGGTTTTGTGTAGTTATTGTTTTTTGTCGTCGTTTTTAGGTTTGTTTACAAGGTTGCGAAAAGTTTTGTAATGTCAGTGTCTGTCTGTTCGCGTGGAACTTCTCGGCTCCCATATGACAGATTTTCATGAAACTTGAGATTTGAGTATTTTTAAAAAATCTGTTGAGAAGATTCAAGTTTCATTCAGATCAGACGAGAATAAATTTTACTTCACATGAAGATATATGTACAGTTATGATAGAATCTTGCTGAATTCATTGTAGAGAGAGCGAGATGTTTCAGACAAAAATTGTAGAGAAAATCAAAACACACATTACATCTTGAGTAAGCCCCCCCCCAAATCATGTTGGTTACGAGATAATGTGGAAAAATATTGTAGAGCTGGACAAGCAATGGATGGGAACATGGCATGTGCACTGTGCATGCTGGATGAGTAAGGCTATAAACACACACTCAAAATATGGAATACCTACTGCTATTCCACAGTGGGCCGGGTAGCTCAGTCGGTATAGCTACTGAGCTATGGGCTATACAGTCCGGGGATCGAATCCTGGTAGGGGCGAGATTTTCTGCCCATCCAGACCGGCCCTGGGGCCAACCCAGCCTCCTGTACAATGGGTACCGGGTCTTTCCCGGGGGTAAAGTGTGGCCGGGGCGTGCTGCTGACCACCCACCCCCTTCTAGCGCCGAGGTCTTGGAAGAGTAGAGCTATACCTCTACCCCTCTTTGGGACACAACCGGGCCTGTAACTTCTACTGCTATTCCACAGCATCAGTGGCTGCACGAACGTGTCTCATTGCTATGCTATATGTACATTGCCTGTCTTGTTTAAGTTTTGTTTAATAATGCTGTCACCTCCAAAGAATATACAGCAGATCTGCCTCATTTGCAGATTCATTTATCATATTTTCACTTATATGCGGCACAATTAGTATGGTAACTTCTTGTATTGTGGTGGTATATCCCTCACTAATGCTGCTCACACTTGTGTAGGCAGAAAGAGTGATATGCAAGAAGCCACATTTGTGCACCTGTCTCACTCGTTAGCTACCTAGATATCATGTGTCACAGAATGTACTTCATTTCACAGTGTGTGGAACTAATTGCTGCACCCTTATTTTAATTATGCTTGGAAAGGGTGATGTAATGTGCGATGAAGATCCTTAGGATACAATGGGAAGTGATATCTTTGGTAGAGAAAATGGAGGCGCTGGATGCATTTGGACAGCGGAATGAGCACTGTTCCAATTGGATGTTATTATGGCATCAACAGTTTGTTTCATTAAGGAAACTGAAGACAAGATTTTGTGAGTGTTTAAACTAGTGATCCTTTAGTTTTGAAAATGTCTTTTGTAAGTAGTCATGACCTCTGGCAGGAAAATATGGAAAGAACTCTGTGTATGTGGCTGGAAGAAGACACAGTAATGGCTTTCGCTCTGTGATGCTGTGGTGAGGGAGAAGACTATTCAGGTAAGGGTTTGTCTGAAGTCCAAGAATCAGCCACTGAATGTCCTACTTGCCCATGATAATGCTCCAGGGCATCATCTTAATCTTTATCTTCCCCATCCACATATCCAAGTTATCTGTCCAACAGTGTCGCCTCACTGATACAGCCAAGGACTAATCACATTATTCAAGAGCTATTGCACTTGTTGCATCGGCCACAGTATCTTGGTTGCAAGTGAGGGGGAGACTTCTTTACTTTCAGCGAACACTAGAAATCGTACAGCACAGAGACCTGCATAGTAAATATAAAGGAGTCCTTGTTGGACAGACTGAAGCCTGCAGCTGGGATGGCTGCTGGGAAATATGGCCTGAAGCAGTTGATGACTTTGAGGATTCTGCAACCCAGCAGAATGAAATTAGGAGCTACAGTATGTTAGCCGATAAAGTTCCAGGCGTTGAGGAAGCTGATGTCCAGGAATTTCTTGATTCCCATTCTCGCGAGTTAACTAAGGAGGGTCTAGAACAGCTGACATTGCTCAATACACTTGAAGTGAAGGAGATTCTTATTGTGGTGGTGAGACCTTAGATGACTTAGTTACTTCTTTGAGGTTGTCCATTTCATGAGTATGTGTCTGAAATTTAAGGATGAGAATGCGGCTGTCATGACACTGTACAAGGAAATGTGTAAGGACATGCACAAGACGGCAGAGCAGTTGAGGCTTGCCTGTTTCTTCATTAAGTCCTCTGTCATCCACACCATCATCACTCTTTTGTTTGATGACTCTCAGCTTTTGGCCATGCACAACATTGACATCTTTGTAATAAACAGCAGCACAAATGTTTGCATGTTTATTTATCAGTTTTTGTATGTTTGGTGTGTCTCTGGTTCCCTTAATCTCATTTTTCCTGGAAGGTTGTAACTTCATGCATTGAGATTTCACTGTTCAGGGTACTTTCTGAGTATGTAACCAATGTGAAAACGAGGGATTTTCATGTAGTATGAAATGGAATATGAATGAAATATGAGTATGGAGCATTAGTGGGGTGATTGTGAAAGGAGAAAACTGAAGCAGTCAGAGAGAACTCTTTGTCAAGCACAAATCTCACATTGATTGTCCTGGGTTTGAATCTGGGTCTCTGTTTTTAGAGGCTGGTAACTAACTGCCTGAGCCATGGCATGTCCCATCAGTGCTTTGGAAAGCTATGTCTCAAAATATCTGGTGGCTACATGACAAGTATCTGGTAAGGACATTTCACACCAATGTTGTGCTGGCTTCTGAGACAGCTGTTGTTTCATATGTTATGACATGTATTGTTCTGCTGCAGCACTGTAATCAGCTTATATGAAAAAGCTTGAATGCTACAGTAAAAATGTTTTTCTTCTGTTTAGGTTTGACCGTCGTGACGAAGCCCAGGAGGCAATCAACAGTCTAAATGGTGTTATCCCAGAGAATGGAACAGAACCTCTAGTAGTGAAGATTGCAGAGGAGCATGGCAAGCAGAAAGCAGCCTATTATGCAGGTTGGCAGGCAGGATACAACCAGAGTAGAGGTAAGTATACTGCCTCTTTCTTTGTCTGTCTTCTGAATCCACTTCTGTTTCCAGCATTTATGTCACATGTATTTGTTGTGTTATCTGTTTCTTGTCTGAACATACATTCAAATATTTCTCTGTTGGTGACATGTGCATTTATTTGTCTTGCATCAGTGTTCAAACTAGGTACTTTTATTTTTCCTACCTATTTTACTTTCAGTGCTTATGTAAAACATATTGACACTTTTCCCCAGATTTAAATACAGTCAGAACTTGGTTATAACGAGCACTACAAGGCTGGATAGTTTTGCCTGATATAGCCCTTATTTGTAATACCCATGAATGTGACTATGTGCATAGGTTATTGTGTAGTAAAGGTAATGGTACAGTAAGTAAAAATTCATAGGAATGTTCTTCAGTGGGTATTGGCCAAAGTAAAGGATTGTTTTCTGCACATCAATTTGAAAAAGAATGTTCACTTTGACATTTAACCAGTTACGTGCTAGTAAACTGAACTGGCATTTCTGTAATATGATCATATTCCTGCTTGTACAGTGTCTTTGCTAGTGGCTGTGGATTGTGTTGTGTTGCAGTATGGTGAGGTGACTGTAATGCATAACACATTTACAAATAAATGTGTCGACATGCATTTCATGTATGCTTTCTGCAATGGAAATGATAGGATCACTGTGATAGAATAGTGACAGTGATATCCGCTTCACAGAATTGGACATTGCAAAGCATTTGAGACTGCATACAGAACTTTGTGGGATACCTGTGTCTTTCCATGAATGAATGAATGTGTGAATGAATGCAGAAAGTAAACAGCAGTGGTGTCGGGAAGGTGATGTTCTGGCAGCAGTGCAAAGCCCAAGTACAGGACACACAGAATTTCCAGGATAAATGGTGTGGCACAGATACAGACATCGAGAATGTTGTACCATGATGGTTCTTATCCCTGTCACCTCTATTGGGTACAGTGTCTCTTCAGATCATGCCAGCTGTGTGATTTTGTGAATGGCTGCAACCATGGCTGCAAATTCTGCCTCATATTCTGCTCATTATGGAGCTCAGTTTAGCCAGGATGATATTACCAGCGCAATGAATTTTCACTTTCAGGCACAGTAATATCCACACAGAATAGTACAGTGTCATTTTCAACACTTATTTTCAATTAGTATGAATTGTGGAATATTATGCAATAACCTGACTGGACCATATATTTTGGTAGATGTTTAACAGCTCTGTATTACAGGAAATTTCTTGATGGTGAAGCTCTTCTTTGTTCAGATGATGTGCCTCTTGCAATACAAAGACAGATGTAGGTATATGATAGAGAGCCTTTACATTAGGCAGAGTATTATCAGAATTCTTGAAGAAAAATTATGAAGAGAGATGGATAGGAAGATGTGGACCATTGTCTTGACCTGTTCACTGACCCATTTCAAACGCATGACAGTTAATTCTGTCAGGTTGCACGTTGTTGAAAGTGTGTCACCGTGGTAAAGCAGAAGGACTTCATCAGTTACTAGAGGTCATAATGCAACTTCTGTTTGTATTGGAGTTAAGCTGGGATGTATCAGTGGCAACATACATTGGCACAACAGATGGCACCATGCTTGCAGTGTGATTTGCTTATTAGACATTTTATGCTATAAGTGACTTGTGGAACACACACGTGAAATTTGTACAGTACATCGTGGAACACCCTGTACAAATAAAGATTCTATTTAACATATTATGAAAGTAACATTAAAATGTACATGAAGTAAAAAAAAACTTAAAGGAAATGTATAAAAAAAAGTTACTGACATACTGTGCATAATTATTCACTCCCCTGTTTACAGTAATTTAGAATTGTGGGCTGTTTTATAGATTCTACTGTGAGGGCATTAGATCTGCTTTTATCACACTTTGTGCATTAATAGCACCATCAGGAGTACACTGTTTTCAAAATATTTGGTGAACATATTTACAACATTATGAGCTTGCAAGTAAGTTTGTACATGTTTCATAGGAGTTCCGTATTCATTGTATATAACATATAACATATCTTCATTGTTTAGCATAGTATGTATTGTATCAGTCTCTAAGATATTGCCATCAACATGAAAGAAATTATCATTATTGTTTAAAAAAAATGATTCTGTTTTGTTTCAGCCATTCTGATAGAAGTAGAACATCTTATTTAACATTTTGTTCAGTAACCAACAGTTCTCCCAGTGGTAATCCTGATTTTCAGAAACAGTTATAAGACTGTTGTAGGTGTAACACTCCCCCATTGCAACATTCCAGTATTCCAGTACTGTCATTTAATCCTTTTTTTTTTCTTCAGTCAATCGGTTTGAGAACCAAAAATTACCTTAAATAACCCATGAAGCTTTTAATTGTGCCCCTGTTTATGAAACAGAAGCTACATTTGGATGCAAAAACACTAGTTTTACAGGGGATAAATCCTGCATATTAAGGTGTGCCAGACAGTTATCTACCAGGAGTAAATATCATGGTGTTTCTACCTAACTCGTTGATCCTGCTGCTTATGTTTTGGAAAATATTGTAACTCATCCATGCCTCGTTATTATATGCATATTTGGTGGAAAGCCCTCCCCCCCCCCCCCC
>Ga0268261_10003040_pt1 | contig 12189 bp, 7 predicted proteins | sample TergutNc150P1_FD_190353 | JGI IMG/M metagenome (GOLD analysis project Ga0268261, IMG submission 190353) | Nasutitermes corniger P1 segment gut microbial community from laboratory colony in Florida, USA - Nc150 P1 (SPAdes) (version 2) | ecosystem: Host-associated > Arthropoda: Insects > Digestive... | reverse complement strand
ATTCGAACCCAAGATCTCAGAAGGTGAGCGGCCTGCGGCCGCTCACCTGCTGAGATCGTGGGTTCGAATCCCACCGAGGGCATGGATATTTGTCTGTCGTGAGTGTCGTGTGTTGTCAGGTAGAGGTCTCTGCGACGAGCTGATCACTCGTCCAGAGGAGTCCTACCGACTGTGCTACGTCGTCGCATGTGATCTAGAAACATCAAGAATGGGTGCTCCATATATATATGACATTAGTCGCCTAAGGGTTAATTAACTTTTACCATCTAACATGAGACATGTGTCAAAGTCCATGGATTAGCTGAGTCCAAGTATTATACACAATCATCACAATCTTGTAGAACACATCTGAATGCTTAAAGTGATTGAAAAAAAAGTTTCAGGATGTTAAACAATGGTTTCTACAGGCAGACATTTTCAAACTTGGCACTAGAGGGGGTCAGTGCTCAGCTTCATGATCTGGCTGATACACACACAAAAGAAAAGATCCCCTGGTAGTCATTGAACTCCCTGTTTTATATAAATATATATATAAAGCTCTCCATCCACTAGTATTAACTTTGTACAGCTTAAATTATATGGTTTTTGTATGAAAACCAGCTTCTTAGTAACTTCACACATGTTCATAGTTTAGGGACAACAAAGCCTCCTATTCTGGTCAACATACCTGCACACCAGGAGCATCTTCTTCATCAGTTTTAACTGTAGCTACATTTTCACTGTCATCAATACCATGACCCGTTTCTGCTTCTACCACCCTATCATCTTTCCCAGTGTCTTCGACGTCTTTCTCCACTACTGCTGTAATAGGCATTGTCGTTTCTGTAACCTGTGGCTTACTCCCAGTTCGCTCACCCTCAGTTTCACTGTCTTCATCCCTATCACTTAACTCAAGTTTCAGTTCAAATGTGGGTGATTCATGCCCACGTACTTTCACACTGCACTGGCTTGATGAACTACTCATATTGTCATCATCTTCATCCACTTTAGCAATCACAAGTCTCTCCTCAGCGTCACTACTGTCACTGTCTGAGTCGGTATCTTCAACAAACTCCTTGCTGAGAACAGGCTTCCGGCCACCTGTCTTTCTTTTTACTGTCTCCTTCTGTGGTGAATCCTTTCTTGGTTCTTCGACAGCTGGAGGCTCTTGTTTAGGTGCCACAACTGCTTCTTGTTGCATGATATCACTATTACCTGATCCCTTGCCACCAAATATATCCATGTCATTGGATTCTTCATCCGTCATGGACTGCTCAATGACTCGTTGGATTGCTGCATTGATAGGGTCATCTTCATAATCATCTTCTTCTCCGCCCTTTAAAAGCATCATTACATCATCACTCATCTGAAGACTTGATGACTTGTCATTCGCCTTCTCTGACTCTTCATGTCCAGTCTCTCTTTGAGTTACCTCTTCATTCTTCTCTGAACCATAGTGTGTCAAGGTGTCTGCTGCCACAGGAAGCAGCTCTGGTGCATCAGGAGAAGACTTAGGTGGTGCAACTGTTGATTCAGGGGCAGAACCAGAAACAGTGGCTTCAGGACTCACAAGAGTGAGGAAGAGTTCTTCATGATGACGTTGTGGGTATGTGAATAAGGGTTCCCTCATTTCTGTCTCTGTTTCATCAGTTTCAGATATAACAAGGCGGTCTTCACTGTCATCTTCACCTTCATCTGGCCCCTCACCTGGCAATTCACTGAAAAGACTAAGAGTTTCCAGTTCTGGAGATTTCATACCTTTTGGTGCCAATGAGCTAGGTGCTTGGTTTTGGCAGTGCTTAGTGGGCATATGATATGATGGGGACTCACACAACTTGTCAAAAGCTTCTTCACAGGCTGAAACTTGGCGAGATTTCTGTGGAGTTAATGGTTCTGCTGGCAAAGGTTTGGCAGGAGAGAGTTGCAGTTCATCGGCAAGTACTAAGTCCATTCTTTTTGATTCTGCAACTGTGTCCACCTTCTTGGTGACAGTACGCCTGAACCTTTTCTTCATTTCACCTTCAAATGGTGCATCATCTTTTCCCTCAGTTTTATTTGTCATGGCAGACCTAATAAGCTTCTTTCTTGGACCTTTTTCTTCCTTTAGCTCAACATCATCAAAGATTCTTGGTCGCCTGTTAAGTTTACCAGCCCTTTCATCTAGCAGTGTGTCCCGTTTTGATCGAACCTCAAATTCAAATGGTTCAGGTTCCTTGAACTCATAAACATCTTCAGTGTTTGAATCTTCCGTCTTTTCTGCAACCTTTTCTTCCAGAAGTATGCACTGCACTTCCCCTCCCTCCTCCTTCTCCTCCTCTTCAGTCTTGCACCTAACATCAATAAGCCCTGTCTTGTCATCTAGGATTAGCTGTGAACACTTCTCCTCTGTTTGATGTACAACATCCTGTGAGAGCTTCACAGCTTTTTCAATTCCTTTAAGCTCCGATCTGATCTGATTTAGATCAAAATCTCTCCCTTTTGGTTGTTCCTCTTCACTTTCAGTTCCAGGCTCTTGTTTTACAGAAGCCTCAACTTTAGGTTCATCCTCTGGCTTCTTCTCAATGGTAGGAGTCACAGACATCTTTTTTGATCGTTTGCTTCGCCTTTTCTCTAAACTCTGAAGTGCTTCGTTTGGTGCATCTGTGTCCAGAACAAGATCTAAACCATCATCTTCTCTTACACTCTCTTTATCCTCTTCATCTTCTTCTTCCTTTCTCTTGCCAGCCTTCCGCCTAAATGGCCTCTCCAATTTCTTCACATCTTCTTTTGATATTTCATCTTTAATGACTTCTTCTTTCTCAACTAAAAAATTTTTTTTTTCTGATCTACTTCTTGTTTGTGTTGATTCTACTTCAGTCTCTACTTCAGACTCATACTCCTCACTCTCTGATTCTGATGGCATGGAAATATCTACAATGAAAAAAAAATTTCTTACTTAGTGTCACCAAGATATAACTAACAGAAGAAACTCAGGGCACAGCATGAATTCAGATAGCAATATAAGGCACATCAGATTAAATCTATCACAGAATAACTCTGCAGGAACAAAATATGCATTCCAAACATTAGGTTTCAGCAGCATGTCTTTTCCATCACAATCAGGACTGACCACTTCATGACACAAGGTAACATAACTTAAAGTTCAAAACTTCTTTCGTACGATGGTTCACTGTATGAAACTATCTTTACCTTTTGTCTGGAATGCACACCAATGTACAAATCTACAGATCAAAGTAAAGTATAAGTTGTACCTGTGCAAGGCAGTGTAAAATTTCATTACCACCAGACAAATGGTTCACTATGCACATGATAATACAACAGTATTTACTCTGGTCTCGGACCCATGATTCATACAGCACTCCTTTCCAAAAATACTAAAACTCCAACCATGGGCATAATTATATTGGCTTTTACTTCCAATGTTAATGCTATCTTTTTCTCAGTCAATCTGCACAAAAGTATTATGTAAAATCCCTTAGTGGTGCCACATTCTGATATGTGGCAGCAGTTAATTCTTTAAGTTATGCAAAATTATGAAGTACTGATGACCACTCAGTTGAAAAGAAAATTACAAATGCAGACAGAGCATATTATGCACTTCTTACTCTACTGAAGGGTCAGTCTGTATTCAAAGCAGAAAAAATAAAAATAAGACTTTAATATGACCAGTGGCAACATACGGAGCAGAATCTTGGACAATGAATAGAGATATTGGAAAATGGCTGGATGCTTTTGAAAAAAAAAAGTTTTAAGAAGAATGTGTGGGGAAATTAAAGTAAATGAAAATCAGAAAAAGCAATAATATAAGGAACTAATACAGATGTTTACAGAGCTAGATAGTTTCAATAGTCTGAATAAGTCAGTTCAATTGGATTGGTCATGTTAATAGACGAGACAGCAAACGAAAAGTATGTCAAGTATTTAACAATAAACCCCAAGGAAGTCGCCTCAGAGGATGACCAAAAAACAGACAGTGGAACTGTGCACACAGACATTAATAGATGTGAACTTAAAAACTGGAAAGAAGAGGTATAAAAAAAAAAAGAGAGAGAGATATGACTGCGAGAAGCCTATTAAGGAGACGAAGGTCTGCTTTGGACTGTACTGCCATTGGTGGAGGAGGAGTAAGAGGAGACTGATGACCACTCAGTTGCTGAAAATGAACCTTAAATAATTATCTTATCCACACAAATTATGCTGAAGGTATAAGTCACCTGTGTGTCCAGACATTCTTCGTGTGCGCCTGCGAAACTCAGGCCCTGACATCATGTTGATGGGGTCACCAGTGTTGCGTGTAACACGACTGCTTCCACTCCGCGAAACTGAAGCTGATGCCGCTGGTGACTTCGTGCGACTTGACGACGACGTGACTGAAGATGGTGTTGTAGAGCGGGGTGGCTGCTGAGCACTGGGAACATCAGGTGTTCGACCACATACTGAAGGTCGACCTCGTTTACCTAACACTGGTTTTGAGGCCTGGAAGGAAACAATACCTATCCTCAATATGACTATCTGATGTACATTTATTCAGTAAACCACATTATACCAAAAATATTCCAACCATGCAAAACAAGTAAAAAAGGCACGACATAAGACACTACAAAAGCTTCATGCTAGCGGCCACAAAGAATGCTACTTCTACACTACAGACTGTACACATTACAAGTGTTGTGCTGACAAGAAACACAAAAAGGAGAGTGTGCTGATGAATCTGAAACAATAAAACACTACAGACCATGCTTGTTATGAAGGGGGAAGTGTGATAATGTTTACCTTGAGCTGTGCTTGTGCTTGCTGGTGCCTGAGGCGTTTGGCTCTAGAGGGAGTCCAGCTCAGATTGTCAGCAATTCTCCCCCGTTTGATCCACTCGTCGTAGCGAGTGTTCCAACCCGTGTAATGCACCAGATAGACACTCCTGTTTCCATCCTCTTCAATATCTAGTACCTACAACCAATACAAAAACTTACGTTTCAACTTCTCTGAAACACCACGCTGGTGTCTCCCACGAACAACATACAAGTTGCAATTATTCAATTTGTCTTTCCCTCAATAAAGGCCACCATCGGGAGAATTGCATGACATGCTACAATCTGACCGCAGTGTTAGTTTAAAAAGGGATAGAATGTTAAGAATGATCAAAGCTGCACAAGGTGAGAGTGAAATGGTGATTCAGGCCAGCACGTAATTGCAAACAACCAGGTATCCCCATTTTATCTGCATCAACAACTGACAAGGCCCATAACTGTGCAGTTAACATTTCAGAACACTTACCTTTGCTTCATATGTGACCTTGGATTCATGTGTTGGGCCATAGTAAACTTTCAACTTGTCTCCTATGCCAACAGATATGTGACTTGCCAACTGGCCCATATTTCTGAAAGAAATAAAACAATGTCAATGGATTTGGGTTATCAGGTTTCATGCTACATTATGGTCAAAAACAATGGCCTTCTAGGTCACTGCACTGTGTAGGATCACATGTGGATTCTGACATTCCAGAGAAGAATGCTGCCTCCCTTCTTCAGGATAAATTACCCAGGTTCGGGTGCAAGGATTTTCACCAATCAGAACCAGAGAAAGGGAAGAGGGGACAAACCCTTTACCAAGCCAACAAAACTTGAAACTTTTAATTGAGACAACTGGGGCAACAAATGGCCATTTTTTGGTCCACAATGGTAAAAACTGTGAATGTAGTATGTTAAAGTACATATGCGAAGTTCCCCTCTGTGTTGTATTGGTTAGGAAGTGGGAGATAATAGTGCCAGCTCTTATTTATGTAGGCACTGTATCACTCTTTCACTTTCCACTTCCCAACAGTTACGGCTCATCCATGGACTTACAATAGGAATACAGGACTTTTGAGATACTTGAAATACTGATTCTCTATCAATAAATTCCCCAATTGCGTGTTACATAAGCATAGTAGAATGTAAACATTTTCAGAATTTCCTTTTAAATTTTAAAAACATGTCCATATTTACTCCTGTCCTGTCTGGTCTTCAGCTGCCTGCTCCTGTACTTGAAGGCACTATCCTCCTTCAATATAATATGCCACTAACCATTTATTTGTCTATTTGGTGTGACATCAAAGAACCCCCTCCCCTCCCCCTATGTATCTGCATTTCTTGTCTGTATGTTTATTTATTCTTGTACTCCACATAACTGAAGTCAGTTTTACTGCATTTCATGCCCAGCAGCCCTAAATATGAACCATGATGCCAGAACAAAAAGTCTGCATTTCATGCTGTTATGAGCACTTTACTTCTATATACAATTTACTTGGTGGCATGCCCAGCAACAAATAATTTTAAGGGGGCTCTGCCAACCCTGGCAGACACAAAGAACGAAGTGGGAAGATCACATGAGGAAAGATATGAAAAGTATTGAAAAAGCACAGGCGAGGAGCAGTTTATTACACAACAAAGAAGAATGGATAAAACTTCATCATACAATATTCCACCCTGGCCAATAGTAATTGTGATAATTCTTAAATTAACTTACTCCTCTGGCTTGGATTTCTCATCAGCGTCTTTACGTTTCCGGCCTCGTTTCTTTAAACCAAGAACAATTTCTTCTTCTTTCTTGGGTCGGGAAGGAATTCTCTTCTCTGTTTCTCTAACAGGAGTCCGACTTTCGCTTGGGCGCTGATCTGGGATTACGGTATCCTTCTTCTGTCGTATGTCCTCCTTACTCTTGGATCGTGTTTGCTTTGTGAAAGAATTACACAACACAATTTCCTTATTACAGTTCTATATGGGTATTAATTTTATGCACCAAATACAACGCCAATCTTTAGATACATATTTTTATCAGGCAACGACCACAGACAGAAATGACCCTTCAGATATGGAACTACCCACCTTGTCAATTGATAGAATTCTGCTGTTTGACAACAATGTCTGTCACTAATACTGAGCCTGTATTACACACATGAAAGAGAACATTCTAAAAGTTTTGGCAGGTAATATTTAACACTCATTTTGCATTTGCAAGTTAAATATACTAATGACTATGCTGCCAAGATGGCTGGAAATTAAATTTTTAGGATAAATAAACACTTCCATAACCACACAACCAACAGTCATGGCACTTTAGACTTAAGCCATATTTCCTTCAGAAAATGAAAATTTAGAGAATTACCTGCACAGAGATTGGAATTGATATGTTTACATTGCATCAGCCTCCTTATGATTATACTCTAAACTACATACAAGATACTGTGATGCTAGTAAAATATAGTTTTACCTTCTCCTTCTCCTCATCTTCTCCTTTTTTCTCAGATTTCTTTGCCTCTTCCAGTTTTTCTTCCTCTACTGATATTTTCGGCTTATCTTCTTTCACCTTCTCATCTTTCACCTTTATGTCACCTTTCTCTTCTCTAACTTGTATCCTCTCTCCTGACATTCGGAGCTTCTCATCTTTCTTTGTTTTGTTATCCTTTGGTTTCTGTTTCCCATCCCTCATCTTCAATTTCTCTTCTAAACTGGACTCATCTTGGGTCAATACAACAGCAAGATTTGAAATCTGTCGTGATCGCATGGAGTCTTCAGTGTTTTTATTCTCAACCTTTGCTACACTACTGCTGCTACCATCATCTTCATTAGCCACTCGAGATCGAACTTCTTTCCCTTTATCCTCTTTCCGTGGTTCTCTTGCCCTTAACCTGTCTGCCTTCTCATCAGCTTCATCTTTAATTGTATCACTTGTTTTAGGCTTTTCTTCCTTTCCCTTAGGCTTCTCTATCATCACACTGGCCTCATTCAAATCCTTTACTCGCACTTTCTCAGACTTCTTCTCTTCTTTACTTGAAACATCAGCTTTTTCCTCCTTTTGTTTATGTTTCTCTTTCTTAAGTAGTTTCGGTTTAGGTGTTTCCTCCAACTTCTCTTTCTTGTCGATCTCGCTGGAGGTTTCTTCTTCTTCTTTTTTAACTGTGTGAGAAGTATCCTTTCCCAAAACTTCAGGAACTTTCTCAATCACCACTGGTACAACAGGCTTTTCCTTAAAAAAAAAAAAATTCAGAGATGTACTGCGAGATAGTGCATCATCATAGTTATGTCAAATTATGTGTTTTTTTAAAAGTCAAATAACAACCATACTCAGAATTTGGCCTGACATAGTGCTATTACACTGTGCTGGGGTGTGGGGCACAATCTCAGATTAGTACTGCATTCTATCAACAAAATCATTATACTTTGGATTTTCTTACCTTGTCCTTCAATGGATTAATAGGAGTTGCACGGTCCCGGTCCCTAATGAGACTCCGACCTGATCGGTGTCGTGATCTGTTGCCACGAGGATGGTTAACCATTGTGCATCCCAATTTTCGATAGAAATCTTCAAAACTATGCAGGAACCTGACATACACATTAAGTGGATCCATAAATAACAATCCATAATCTTAAAACAGCACATAATAATCTAATAATGTTGATAAATATTTAGTCAAAATTTATCACACATGCTTCAGCAATAGCCTAATTATCCCGTTCATAAGCCCTATACACACAGAAAAAGCAGATAAGAAGTAAATTTAAAATTTCTAAAAAATCAGAAATAATGACACACTTCTAAAAGTATGTGACAACAATCAATTTTCTTTATGGGATCGGGTGAGAGGGGGAGAAGAAACAACATTTCAGTTTAACTGATGGGGGTAAGGGGCCCGGAGTCCATAAATTAATTATGCCATCAGGCCTCAACACTTGGCCAGATGGGACTGCCTCTTTTATTTCACATATTTTAAAGTTTATGTATGGTACTATGTTTGCATATCTTGCATTCTTAGCTTCTTGTTGGCATATTTATTTTACCCAGCAACAGGCAATGATCTAACTAAGTTCATCACTACTATATACTCTTGTTATGTTGTACTAGTCCTGTCTTTTTATCTGGATATAAACAATGAACATGAATTTTGTTCCTCTGCTGCTCAAGTACACTTATGAGGTCTGCAGCTGTTCAGAGGTTTTGTATTTCAGTATTTTCCACCTTCTTTGCTACATATAACAACAGTAATAGTAACAGTAATAGTAACAGTAGTAATAGTAACAGTAGTAGTAGTAATAGTGGTGGTGGTGGTGGTGGTGGTGGTGGTGGTAGTAGTAGTAGTAGTAGTAAAGAACACAATTAACAATACTCATAATTGGAAAGCCCCTGGAAGCAATGGCATGCAAAACTACTGGTACAAAAAGCTGGCTTCCATTCATCTATATCCATATTGATATATATATATATATATATATATATAAAAATGGCTGAAAAATCCAGAATGTTTACCTGACTTCCTGACAATAGCTACAACTTATCTCCTTGCTAAACAAAAAGCTACAACAGATCCTTTTTAACTATCATCTGATCACGTGTTTACAAACACTTCAGACAACAGTGTCACATTATCACAAATCTTATAAATAAGCATACTGAAGCATAAACATTTTAGTGTAAAAGCAAAAGGTTGCAAAAAAGGAGCAAGAGGTTGTACAGATCAACTAATAATCGATGGAGGCATACTGTAAAAAGTGCATGAAACAGAGAAATCTGTACATTTGTTACATCAATTACAAAAAAAGCCTTTGATTCAGTACAATATTCTTGGCTTTTGTAAGTATTAAAAGTTTACAAAATCAACCATATCACTATACATATTTTAGAAATTGCTATGCAGACTTGGCAAACTAGCATAAACCTTTAGACAGACCAAAATAATTTAACACTCAGACCTATCAAAGTCAAACATGGGATATTTCAGGGTGATCCTCTGAGCGCATTATGATTTTGTTTAGCCATGAACCCACTTTCAAACGCCCTAAATGAGACGGGATTATGGCTACAAAATAAAAATCCCTATCGCTGAAACTTACACTATATGCCATCTGCTCTATACAGAGACCTCTAGATTCTACGAAGAATTATAGGAACTAAAATGAAAAAAGCTTGTATGTGCCATAGAAACTCCGGTACTGAAAGGTATCCACTACCAAAAAATGAGGGCAGTATAGGAATTATCAACATGTAAAACCTCCAGTAGCCCAAGTCAAACCATTAAGAACTTATATCCACAAGAAGAAAAATTCCTCCCACCTACATCAAATTATACGTGACACAGATAATTATATTCCTCTTAACTTACAAACACATGGCTAAAGGCTGACGAACTCTTCCCAGAAAGAACTAGATTTATGATAGCCATTCAGGATCATATCATTAGTACTACCAATAATAACAAGCAAATTTTGAAGGAGCTGAACACTGCTAATATCTGCAGAAAGTGACAAGCGAATTAGAAACTATTCAACGTATAACCTGTGCATGCTGTGCACTAGCTCAGCATGATTACACCCATCATCACATTTAAGTAGCCAACAATGTCCATCAAGAATTGGCTATCAAATGTGGACAGCCAAAGGAACCACTAATGCAGTTTTATAAATATGAGCTACAATTCATATTAGAGGACTCTATCTATAAACTATACAATGACAGGTCCACAACTGATTGAACTATTCATAACAACAGAGCAGACATAGTTATATGTAATAAAACCATCAAAGAAGCACAATCAATAAACGTAGCAATTCCTAACAGTCACAACCTTCATAGCACCATCAATGAGAAGCGCTTGAAGTACACAGATTTGAAAGAAGGGCTTATAGGAATACAGCCACTGAAAACAGCCTATATAATATTACTAGTATATCAACAACAGGTATTAATCCAAACAACTTAATCTCTGCCCTGTTCTATGTATGGTAATGCAGACAACAGTAAGAGTTAATACATGCTGCACAGTTGGAACGTTTTGGCAGAACAATAAATAAGAAGTGCTTGTCTAGTATGAAATCCATACTCTTTTGAGAACCTGGTGAACTGCTGTGAAGTACGCAATGTAAATGATGATGATACACACAATCACTACTACTACAACAATGACAACAGCAGTTGATGATTATGACGACGACGATGGTGATGGTGATAGTGATGATGATACAGGCAGAGAATGTCCTGAAGGTCCAAACGACAAATGCAGTGCAATGGGGAAAACATTATACACCTCGATCAGCAACACCTAATACTGCGAACCATAAAACTATTACTGCATTATGAATGGGAAATGAAACAAACATTATATGTGCATTAAAAGCAATACAGTTTACAAAACCTCGGACAGCACAGGACACTCAGTAGGCCATGAGCCGGACCACCAAGAAATCACAGTTCAATTTGTGGCAAAAGCAACACATTTCTCACTTTTCCAAAGCATCCACACTGGCTCTGAGGCCCATCAAGCATCCTATTAAGTGGGTACCAATAGTTCTTCCTCCAGGACAAAGCATCCAAGACACCATTCACTCGCAGCCTTCTAGGACTGAGATCGGGAGCAGGTGGAGGTGTGTCTCATTCCCCCGTATGCCTTCATGGCATGCACAGGGACAACTTAACTTTACTTAAAGAGAAAGAGAGAGAACAGGAAGACTTACTTCTTGTATGCTTGTTTAACGAGATTCACAATGCTGGAACTGCCTTGACCAAAACCCAACTTATGAGAGATTGTTTTCCACTGGTTTTGATTTGTAACTCTGTTGTATCCACCCAGCTTATGAACAACCTGAAAATGTGGAATGTGTCAGTGGATTAAGAATTCCAAAACAGTGCAAGTAACACAATGTATAAATGTACAATAACACATTTGTAATATCACCTAAACATCTAACAAGACATTTAATCTTATCTGAATCATAAATTATACCTTCAAAACACATTTATGTGTTAATAAGCAACAATGTTTTAAATCTAATTCAGACCTAAGATGTCTTCCTGGCACTTTCACGATATAATGGAGTGTGCCACTTCTGCACATTTACTGCACTGCGACTGGTAACTAGCAGTTGCATGACACAGTCTGGGCACAATAATCTATACACTTTTCAAAACAATCTATACACTTTTCAAACAACAATGCTGTTTACAATAATGGTACAAACTGCAACAGACTATGGAAAATAAAATTGTCTGCTGAATGACACCTACTTGAAATGTAATGCACCTTAATATGTCATTGAGAACACAGTCACAGCATTTTTCCAACACAGCATAATTTATAAAAAAAATTAAAAAGATAGAGACTATTTTTTAATTAAAAAATTCCAAATTTCATGAACTTTCTGACTGTACATGTGTGGATATCTATTTAGGGAAGAGAGAGAGAGA
>Ga0268261_10003039_pt1 | contig 12189 bp, 5 predicted proteins | sample TergutNc150P1_FD_190353 | JGI IMG/M metagenome (GOLD analysis project Ga0268261, IMG submission 190353) | Nasutitermes corniger P1 segment gut microbial community from laboratory colony in Florida, USA - Nc150 P1 (SPAdes) (version 2) | ecosystem: Host-associated > Arthropoda: Insects > Digestive... | reverse complement strand
AAAAAAAAAAAAAAAACACAGGGCACTGATTTCTGATTGTAGACTCTTGCAGTATAGTCACCATATTTAACCACTAGAGATACACGTATCACTCACATATGCACAATTAACTTGCAGTGTGAAACTACTCTGAAATGTGCTGCCACCTACTGTTGCAAACTGAAACCCATTTGGTACATGAGTATTGCAATGCATTTATTTGTAACCTACTTACTGACTCACCTTGGTAGTCTCCTAGAATTGGTGTGATGGCATTAAATTTGCTCTCTATTGTAGGTTTTTCATGTGCAGCTTGAGGAAATTTGTCTTCAAACACTCGGTCTACAACATTGATTTTGAGAAAATTTTTCACTATTTACATTGTTATTTATTTATTTTATTTTATTTTGTTACATTTCAGGTTGATGAGAGAGATCCGTGGAGTAAACTCATTTGCCATCGGTGTGCATTTAAACTTGATGAATTCTATAATTTCCGGGAATTGTGTGTGAAGACAGATGCTTACTTGAAGACACAGGTGTCGTGGGCGCAACCTGGTATTTCGCAGCGCATACCTACAGAACCAGTAAGATAACAGACTAGATAGATAAATATTTAACTTCTGACTCCTTGCTTTGTATATCACAGCATATGCTTACATTCTTTCACCTCAGATGGCCATATCCATGGTTCTTGTTGTTTGTGTCTTTGTTGCTGCTACTGCTGCCACTTCTGTAGTAGTAGTAGTAATAATAGTAGTAGTGGTAATTCTCCTCCTCCTTCTTCTGCCTCATCTTCAAATAGTAGAGTGGACCACTATATGCAATTGGTGGTCTATTTCCTGGTCAGAGTTTGGTAAATTTATACCATTGGAACTTCCAGATAAAGGGTAACTGGCATTGCTTTCATCATTTCTGTGCTATAGTGTTGTTACTGCTTGAGACTGTTCCACTGTATATAATTTCTCTGCTTGTACCAGCTTTTTTATCTTGTTAAACGGAACATCAACATTTACAATTTAGGATTCAAGTTATTATGCTGTAAAACCAGAGCACATGAGATCCTTGCGCCTCAGTACAGCCCATAATTTGCAAGTACTGGATGTGTAAGTATATAATCACATTTTTGAACAGGAAAAACCATAATTTATTACCTATAGGTTGTCTGTTAGAGTGCTTTCAAGGATGTTTACACCCTCCTAAATGATCCTCTGAATAGAATTTAGAATTTGATACCAGAATAAATTAGCACATTCTTTGAGGAACATTTTGCTTTAAGTTTATTCACCCATTTAGAGAGGGTAGCAGAAATTGTTTTTTTGTAGACCAGTATACAGAGCATATCTTTAACATCTGGTCCAAGCGCTGGGACAACAGCGCTTGGTAATGTAAGATCAGCAAGTGGTTTGTTGTTATCCTTTCTACATAGATACACTGCAGACTGAGAATCATCCAGGTGTATTCTGTGTTGCGTGGAAAGGTGACATTGCGTGTGATAAATTTATGTTATTGTGGAGAGTGTTCATATGCATTACTCTGTACAGAGTCTTCTTATCATCAAGTGTACATCATTTATGATAAACTGGATGTATGATCTAGCTACGTTCAACAAGACCTGTTGGCTTTTAGATATTTGGATGCAAAGAAAGATACATATAACTGATACAAATATTTTACAGTCTTAACCTAATTTTAGTAATTGTGTAATATCAAATATTGAACTTTTAAGTAGGCCTGTTTAATGTTATAATGCAGCACTTTGCCGTGCACAGTTGACAACAATATGTTTCATTATAAAATGCACCTTTGTGTAAACAGTCTCCCAGAGGATGGCTATTTTTATTAGCTGAAACATGTCAGAGGAAAAATAATGTACGTGTATTCCAGTATTCCAACAGATGTGTAATTAGTTGGAAATAAGTATATTCTTATGTATATCTGTTGCATGGAAGATGTATAGTATTCAATATATTGTCATTAGGACTGCTATAGAAAAACACCTAATTTTAATTTTATAGGTTACACTTGAACTTAGTGATCTTTTACTTGCTTATTTGGGCGCATTCACAAAACTGTGAAAAGCAGCTGTTAGCTTTATCATCTCTGTCTGTCTGTCCATCTGTCTGCCCATCCATTTGTCTGCCCATCCATCTGTCCGTCTGTTGAAATTTGGTATTTTCCAAAATCCATCGAAAAAATTCAAGTTTTATTAAAATCTGTCAAGAATAACAGGTACTTTTATGATAGTATTGTGCTCATTTCTTCTTAGAATGAGAAATGTTTCAGACAGAAGTTGTAGAGAGAATCAAAACACACATTTTAAGTTAAATAACTATTTTTTGAAAAGTGTATTGTTTATGAGATAATGTGGAAAAATTTGATATAGTCAGAAAGGCCACACATAACAATATGATATGGCACAAGCACATTGCATGTTAGATAACTAAGGCTACAGACACACACTAAGAATATGTAATACTTGTTGCTTTTCCATGGCAACAGTGGCTTCACGAATGTGCCTCATTGTTACATAATACATTGCTTTTCTCGTTACTCTTTTATTGCATTGATCCAAGAGGAATTTGTTTTTGCTTTTTTGTTGGTCAGGGAACCTTGTTTGAGCATCATGGTCTGACAGAATGTTTGGTACATATTTGATTTAAGAAGAATTTTGCTGGTGATGTGTTTGAAAATATCAGCAGTTGCTGCTTGGGAGTTATTTTGGATATTTGCATAAGAAACAGTTTCCAGTGACTGTAAAATTTTATGATTTGGCTGCTGTTGTAAAAGCTGTCGGAAGTGGACCCTTGATTACACAGAAACATTCTTTATCAGAAAATTACTTTAAACCTGAAAATGACCATAAACCAATGTGAATCATGTCCAATAAATGGCAACTGTTATCACACAGCTGGTTAGATAAATATCATATTTCAAAAAACTTGTCCAGAAGAATTTGAGTTGTTCCATTGCGGATGGATGGATGGATGGACATGAAGCCCAAATAAAACAAATTCAGCAACATAACTTGCTTTTCTAAATTTTGCAAACGTGCCTAAAATGCTTAGCTTCCTTCCTGTTATGAGCAGCATTTACTATGATAGGTTAGTTTGCCTGATTTCCCCAGTCCAGTCTTTAGAACAGAAGGTAGTATGTCTCCCTTGTCACTTCTGTGCTTGCATGCCTTCACAATCACTTTAAAAATACAGAAAATTGACATTTGATTCTTTCCTTTAACCCCCACGTAATGGAGGTGTATTGAACTGCCATCCACTTTGACTTTGGATAAGTATAGGAGGTTTAATTTTATTCTTTCTCACTAACACTGCTGTCTGCCTTGGCAGCATCAGATTGGCCACCGATATGTTGCATTTTTATTTTACAGCATTTTGAAATATCATTCACTCTGTCTGTAGTTGCTAGTGATGTAAAGTTGTATTTATATGTACTTTTATATTTCTCTAGTAAATTGGGCCTGTTATTACCATTATTTCCTTTATGTTGTGATTTTGTATATTTTTGGGTTTATGAAGCCTAAATAAAAACAAATTCAGCAACATAATGTTATCAGATGTTTTCTACTCTAGTACACAAGAAAGGTTACTGTTCTGTATAGTTTTCACTGAACCATTCTTTTGTAGTCACAGCAAAATGAGCACATCAAGCGTGAACAAATTGAGGAAGAAAAAAGAGATGAGCCATCATCAACACCACCACCACTGTCACCACAAATCAAACAAGAAAGTCAAGAAATGTTTTCAACAGAACCACCACCATTGTCACCAGCAACAGCACCAGCACCTTGTACACAAGTACAAGTCAACAATTTGCAGCATATTTCAGTAACACAAGACCCTCTTTCTGAACATGATCCTCTTTCAGACACGATGTTTGTTAACTCTGGTCTGGGCAATAGCTATCTAGCAGAAGAGCCAGGGGTAGCAGACTCGGACAGCACTTCAGATGATAATGATGTGGGGTATGTGGATTTTTGTCTGAGCTCTTATATTACCTACTTTTAACAGCATAGTGTTGTGTCAAATGGAATGGTTTATGGTGAATAATGAACTTAAAATGCTATGAAGTGCTCATGGCATATTTTGAGGTATTATCGTAGCTTTTGTTTGGAAAACCAAGGAAAATCTCGTTCTCCAGATACCTTGACCCTGCATTGAAATTCCTGGTATATTATGCATCATAAATGGAACTTAAAAATGTTCTGTATGCCAGAAGTGATATACACATACAGAAGGCTACATAATTCAAATCATTTTTAATTTTCCTTTGTTTGTCTTTACGTACCTTTTCTCTGCCTCTTCTTCACTACAGTTATTTGTGCTAGATATCTTGTAAGCAGACATCACTGTATCTGCCTGATTTTAAGAAAAGCCCAGATTAATATCAATGACCCCCCACTCATGTGTTATATTCACACACTTGCTGTCAGTTATTTTATCTGTGTGTATTGAAAGTTAGTATATTCTGTGATGGCAAGGCTAGAAGTGTTAGGAAAACAGATATTCTTGTTACTTTTCCATGATTTTTTTTTTCTGTTGCACTCTACGTTTGAAAGTGATTTCAGATCTGCTACAAGAAAGCATTCTTTACAAGGGTTTTTATTTCTTAAAGTGTACATCTTACTTGTGCACAATATGATGATAGAATGTTATCGCTTTACAAGGTTCTTTTTGAGGTCTGGCTTCTATTATGTGATGTTCAGGATCCCTGGGCAATTGCGGATCTTACATATCTTAGACTGTATTAGGGATTGATTTTTGTTGGATGGAGTGTACTCTTAGAGAATATTCTCTACAAACCTTTATCAGATGTACTACCAGCATCATGGAGCACCTGCTGATTTTATTTGGATTGTCAACTGGCACAGCAGTTCCCTAAACAATTGATAGGTGAAGGAAATACTGCGAACTTGCCACTATGCTTATAATGTCTGAACCTGTTAGATCACCCTATGTCAGATTACATGAAAACCAAGGTATATGCACAGAGAGAATTACGTCATGGAGTTCTCAGTGTTGCAAGGTGCATAAATAATGCCACATTGCTTTATAAGGTTACACATTCTGAGGTCACAAAGGTCAGAATAGTTGCTTGAGCAGATAGAGGCCACTGTGAATGATTTGCATAAGTACTGAAATGTGCAACTGTAATTGTACATTTAACAAGAAATCTCGGAAAATACGCAATGTTGTTCTTTCTTTTGTACTTTATTCAATGTAATGCCACTACTCATTCCGCAGTAACTGTTGTGAATTGGACCCATGAGTATATGACTTTCTGAAAGAGAATTATTTCTGGTACTGGATCCCATACTGTTGACCTTTTGCCCTGGAACACTGTGTATTGCATGTGTATATGATTTTATGAGATTTGTACTGAAGAGATACTGTTATTTATTTTTTTTTTTTACTAGATCACTAATTTTAGAGTTTTCTTCTTCTGAGTTGCAGGATCAAAAGTTTCACATGCCGTATATGCACATATTTCACCTATAATTGCAATGAATAATTTAAAATACCATGCTGTTCATGTTTTAAGTCATTCTCAACTTTATTATTATTCAGGCATGTTTGATGTTGTGTGTTGATTAGGAGTATTGCATAAAGGTTTATCTGTTCTTGGCGTGTGCTGGTATGGCGTGTTTGTGTGTATAGTAATTCTGAATGTTTTTGTAGGTTTCCTGATTCAGGAGTAAGCGAGGAAATGGGAGTTGACGCAAAGACTGAAACTTCAAGAACTGAGTCCAGGAAACATAAGAACACATCGAGTAGTGTTCAAGTGTCCAAAAAAAGGAAAATGCCTTTAAAACACCGTTCAAGGTCTCATCACACAAATAAAAGTAATAGTGTAAAATCTGTACTTGTGAGGACTGAAGATGGCAGGAAAAATGGGGCAGAATCAAATAAATTTGAACCGAAGCATCATGTTAGGACAAGGGCAGCAAACATGAATGATAACGTGTTAAATCTCAGATCTCATGCAAATGCAGATACACTGAAAAAGAAATTGACGCGTAAACCTGGCCCAAAGTCTAAGGTTGGAAGCAGGGATGATGATTCAGAAAGTGCTGAGTCTGATGTTGTGTTTGTGCTTTATAAGCCTGCGGGCTCAGCCTTGGATGAAATAGACATGACAAATGTCAGTGATAGCCCTGAAGAAGAGCTGGATGAAAGTGATCCAGGGGAAGGACTTTTGCCACATGCAGTATTGACCAGAATTCCAGGAATATGCAATGTTTACACCTGCACTTCTTGTGAAGGTACTTTTACTTCCAAGAGATGTGTCAACAAACATGTGTGCAAGAGCAAAGAATTTAACTCATCATCACCAGGAGAACAAATACCTAGCAGAAAGATTTCTGAGGACAAGACTTCAGGGAAAGAAACCTGTAAGAATGTGGTACCAGAGGCAATGGCCTCTGAGAACGGAGCATCAGTGAAAAAGACTTCAGACAACTCAGTTCATGATAATGAGGTTGACAGAACTAGAGGAAGCACTTCCGAAAGCACACTTACATCATCATTTGGAGCATTTTCTGGGTTACTGAGGACAAGTTATTTAAGACGAGGTGCTGCGACCATAGGTAAGGATCGTAGCAATCAGGATATGGCTGCACCTAATGGTGGATCATATAAATGTGATATCTGTGGTTTTACATTTAGTAGGCTAGTGACCCTCATGTCACACAAAAACAGACACTTGTACCGCATGAATGATGATGATGATGATGATGATGATGATGATGATGAAGAAGAAGAAGAAGAAGAGGAAGAAGACGAAGGAGAGGATGATTATTATGATGATGATTACCGTTGTATTAGGAAGAAAAAGAAACCTGTTGCAAAGACAGTGACAGAGGAGTCTTGAATATTTATATTTTAATGTATTCAGTTTACAGAACAGTACTAGATTTACTGTTCATAATTTGTTTAAAGGAATTTTGTATTAAAAGACTAGAGTAAAGTAGGTAATACAGCATAGAGCATTTGCCACTTGCTGTGAGGGGAGGAAGTTTGAATGGAATTGATAGTCATTGGTTTGTGTGAACTATTTTATTTGCCTGTGGGTTGTGGTGTTTACAGATGACATTTTAAATTCATAATGTGACAGGTATGTCTGCTACATGTTACAGTAAGTTTATTATTTGGCACTTCCGTCCTGTTGAAAATACAAGGACTCCAATCTTTCCTTGAGTAAGAACATGTCCTAGTCCTTGGAAGAGTAAAATCATCCAGTCATCTCCCTGGCTGGCTCAGTCTGAAGGTTAGGCACGCACTGTTTCCCACACACAAGAACTCTGTTAAAACAGTACACTGAGAATTATGTAGCTCTGATAGTTCATTCAGTAGCATGCTGCAGACTGGATGACTGAAGGCCGTAATTTTTTTTTTCCTCCGCCATGCTAGTGTAAACTTGGACAATAATCTGATTGCTTATCCCTGTCACTTGCATGCCTCCTTTTCACCTCTAACGCTTGAAGCTCAGACATAGGAATAACTTACTGTTATCCTGTCTGAGAAAGGCATGTAAGTACATTAAGGATGTAGTCATCTGCCCTAATATAAGGAAAAATAATGTTGGCTTCATATGATCATTTCGTTCCTATAGGGCAGGTGTTTGCAGACGAAATTCAGAAACCAACTTGATATCTTGCGCTGCAACATACAATGTTACATTCCCTCATCATTCTTCATTGTAAATGTAAAAAACAGTTCAGTAGAAATACCAACAAGATGCAGCTTTGCAATAGAATTTATTATTCCAAAGTTTTTTAAAGGCTCAACATGTTTTGGGCAGCACACTGCTCATCATCAGGAGCTCTAAACTGTATTTGCAGCCTCTGGTTTATATGCCCATATGGTGACTGGCTGTTGCCAAGGCTGAGTGGGCACTGAGCCTTGGCAATGGCCGGTCACCATATGGCCATATGAACCAGAGGTTGCAAATACAGTTTAGAGCTCCTGATGATGAGCGGTGTGCCGCTCGAAACATGTTGAGCCTTTAAAAAACTTTGGAATAATAAATTCTATTGCAAAGCTGCATCTTGTTGGTATTTCTGCTGAGTAATGTACGATGCACGGATCTGTGAGTATCAAATGTAAAAAAACTGTGTGGATGTAACTCTTTGTATTTAATTATGAGGGATTTCTTGGGTGTGTTTTGCCATAAAAATACCTTAATCACACTAATAACATATGTTTTTCAACCCCCCCCCCCCCCCCGACTTAATTTATTGGCCCATGAATGAGGTCTGTGCTCTTATGAGAAATTATGCAGCATGGAGTGGCAATTTCCCAGAAGAGTGCAGATCTCATCTTTGGAGCGAAAGCCTGAAATCTTGGACCATAAAATTTACAGTCACTTAAAAATGATAAAATTGAACATTTTCATAATTACAGAGTTATTTTAAATGGTGTGTGAGACTTATGCTTCTCAGGACATGTAATTTCACTTATGTTCCTTCCTACATTTGCTGATGGTAGCACTGACTGAAGCTTAAAATGTCCATCAGTGTCATAAATACAAGTATTTAATATAAGAGTTCTGTGGGGAGACAGGTTTGAGAGTCAAAAGTTTTTTGGTCTTTCACAAGAAGATTGGCTAACATTTTTCAAAAGGAGGTTGCTAGAAAATCTAAAAGTGTTTCAACTCATAAGGCTCTGCAGGCTGTGTGTTTGACAAGTCTGTAGGGTCAAAGGGAAGACAACCATAAATATTATTCAGGTTTACTGATTTTATTCTGTGTCATATATTTGTCTAAAACTCTACTGTGTAACAACACAAACAGGAGATCACAGCATTGTGATTTGCTATGCATACACAGTCTGGATCAAACTTTTCTTTCTTTAGTCTCAGGTGCACAACATTTCCTGCAAAAATGAATAGTTGTTGTGTTGCAGAAAGCACAGAAAGCAGTGTACATTATGTCAAGGAGGGTCTGTAACAGCTCAGTAAAATGGAAGGCATGCTGCAGTCATTTGGCAGGAGTTTAATTCCTGATCTTTATGTCCAAAGGGTCTCATGAGTCTCTCTAATTGGAATTACAATGTCCTGCCTGAAAGTGGCTGAATCATCTTGCTGCCATTCAGCTACATGTAGCAGGAAGATTAAGAATGTATGCTGACTGATCTCCGTGCCTTCTTGATGTAGTGTGGAGGCACAGAAATCACCCTGTCTTGTATGTTTAGGGAATTCAATATCAATGTTAGGAAGTCTCCTGAAGCTGACCCACTTTGTGATGGGACTTATAAAGAGTATTTTAGCATATGTATCATAGTGTTTGTTTTGTAATTAGTAATGCAGCTTTCATGCAGCATATCCCACTAATGAATTTGTGGCTGCATTTGCAAGTTGTGCAATTGAGCTAATGGTATGATGGATGTACAAGACAGTACAAACCTATTGATCAGTCATTTATCTAGCTGTAATGCCATTCTTATTCACTTTACAGTATGGAGAAAGGGGCCCTGGAGTTACTGGGTACCAATGTGTGATATTATCAGTTGCTAATGGGAATCTCAATACAGATCTTAATTTCTGTTATATATGTTTTAATTTCCCTTTCATCTTATTAACATCTTTTTCTTAAATGAGTCTCAAAATCTCAATATCTTTCCAGTTATACTGTTTAATTGGTGTAAGGTAGAATGCTGTGTACTGGAAGCAAGAGCTACTTTTGCATTATGAAGATTGTTTTTAGCAGGCTCAGGGTGTTAAATGTATCTTCTGTTATGAATAATTTGGAGAAAAATGTAGTATAATACACATTGTGTACATGAACTTCAGATTTTTTAGTTTTGTGGAACTTGGAGTTGTCTTTTTTTTTTAGCACAGTATAAGACAAACTGCTTGGTACTTAAACAGTCTGCTGTGTTTTAGGATGTGACACCATGTAGTCTGGTAGAAATATACAAACATATGAAAGGAACTTACTGCTTTATATCTTCACAGGACGCAACAAGACAGGCAATGTACATGTAATGTAACATTGAAGTGCATTCATGCAACCATTGTTGCAGTGGAAAAATGTAGTAAGCGATACATACTCTGAGTGTGTATATGTAGCCTTTGATATCCAGCATGCAATGTTCATGTGCCATATTGTCCACTGTGGTCTGCCCGGCTCAACAATATTTTTCAACATTATCTCATAAGTAATTTAAGAAAAAATTACCGAACATAAAGTATGTTTTTTTTATTTTCTGTACATCTCTTGTCTGAAACATTTCTTTCTTAGAGGAACAGAGTGAGATGTGATGAACAGTGTATATTGGTTTTCCTGTAAAGTACCATTTACTCCTGTCCTATTTTTAATGAAACCTGAACTTTCTCAATAGATTTTCAAAAAAATACCCAAATATCAAATTTCATGGAAATCTGTACAGTGGGAGCCGAGTTGTTCCATGTGGATAGATGGACAGACATGTTGAAGATGATATTCACTTTTCGTAATTTTGCTAACACACCTAAAAATGTAAACTTGTGCCTCAACAAACCACTGGGAAATTTTGAAGATTTCAACTGAACATAATTCATTATGTTTCTTTGAAATGTACTCTGAATACATTCAGTACAGAATGTTTTCATATATGTCTCTTAATATGGTAGAAGGGTCCTCTGAAATGTTGGTAAATTTGTGCAACTTGGGTATTGTAATATAGTGAATATGCAACAGGCCAGATGGCTAAGGAATTGTGGTTTGTTTCGTGGCAGATGCAAGAGGTTTTCCTGATCTCCAAAGCTCCAGACCAGTTCTAAGGTCCACCCAGCTCCCTATTCATTGGGCCTCGTGGATGCATTGTGTAGTAGTGACGCAGCTGTAGCATGAGGCTGACCACTGGCCTCCATCTGGTGCATGCACAGCATGATAGCCCAGTAGCCATTGATCTTCATAAGCTATCATGTCAAGGACTCTAAATTTTGCATGTTGAGACTTATTTACCACCGGACCATGGGGCTTTGCAAGTCCCATGGACTGCTTCTGTAAATATGAGGACGTAAGCTGCTGTATGCCATTTTCCTTCAAAGTTGGTGGCTGCTAGTTGCTCTCCAGTGCTGGCAGATGAGGCTGCCTCAGCCGTGTCATGACACAAAAACGGTATATTAACCTTCCAAGCCACTGAGAAATTCTGAAGATTTAAAAGACACAGAAGGATGAATGCAAGTGAAAATTATAATGTTGATATGCTCCAAAAAAACTAACACTACTTGTTCATATTTCTTATTCTTAGCATCTTTAAAAAGGAGGGGGGAGGGGGGGGAGTGGAGATTACGTTTTAATAAAGCAGGTGTTTGAAATAAGTTCTTTGTATAAATGCTGCGATAGAAATGCAACTGACATTCTGTATGTGAATATAACTTACATAAAAAATATATATATATGAAGTAGGTGAGATGTGCTTGTTTTTTGGATCAGTGCTTGAGTGCAGAGCTGTTTGCTGACCAGTTTTTCTACTGCTTATCATTTCATATTTGCATACAGTGGATCATTCTTATGAAGTTTTCCATGATATAAAGCAGTTCAAAACTACATTAGAGAGATCTTAATGGTATAATTCCAAAGAAGGCATGAAATTTATATTAGCAACTCATAATATACATGAAAAGAGTGATGTTTCAAACTTAGTAAGTAAATCAACTTCTTGTTGAAGAATTAGTGATCTCTCACAGTTATTAGAATGTTTCACTTAACACTAATATACAGCTTCAGAATGTACATTACCAGTGCAGTACTTTTTGTTGTGTTCATTACAGATGTAACTGTTTCAAGTAGTCATACCCATTTTTATTTTCCTTCAGTGTGTTGCATCTTTTTAACTGTCTGGCATCTGAAAGAAATGTGGTATTATGTTTACAAGAACATAATCACCCATCTATATGGTTTCCCTGGTTTGATCCTAAAATTTGGTGAGAGGTTGAATCGAGAAGTATCTCCTTATGTTTCTGCACCCTCAATTCTGTGTCTGCCACCTTGGCTCAAGTATCTAACTCAGTACCATATTTTCAACTACCCTCAGCTTATTTTTCCCATGAGAATCATTAACCCTTAGGTTACTAATGTCATATGTGTATATATATATATATATATATGGAGCACCTATTCTTGATGTTTCTAGATCACACACGACGACGCAGCACAGTCGGTAGGACTCCTCTGGACGAGTGATCAGCTCGTCGCAGAGACCTCTACCTG
>Ga0268261_10003038_pt1 | contig 12190 bp, 16 predicted proteins | sample TergutNc150P1_FD_190353 | JGI IMG/M metagenome (GOLD analysis project Ga0268261, IMG submission 190353) | Nasutitermes corniger P1 segment gut microbial community from laboratory colony in Florida, USA - Nc150 P1 (SPAdes) (version 2) | ecosystem: Host-associated > Arthropoda: Insects >... | reverse complement strand
GGGGGGGGGGGGGGGGCATGGACAGAATTGATCTGGCTCTGAATAGGGACGGGTGGCAGGCCCTTGTAAACATGACTAAAGGCTACTATGAACCTTCAGATTCCATACAATGTGGGGAATTTCTTGACTAGCTGAGGAATGGTTAGCTTCTCAAAAAGGACTGTGCTCCATGCAGTACGTAAGGAACTGCTACTGAGATGTCACCACAGCAACTAAGATAAAGACAGTTTGTACATGACCCTGTGCAGTACTGATGTACCTAATGTTCTGTAACTGTTATTAACAACTAATACTATCATCCTGCTTGAAGTAATCAGTTACCCACCCTCCATACATTGTGCTCAGGTCTGGGACACATTTTGCCCAATAGTCTAACTGCAATTCAGCTATTCCACTGTGTGGAGGGAGCACCTACATCTCTGCAAGCATGACCATTATCGCGGTATTCAGTTGTTATCTTGTTTCAAATAGCAAAGTCAGGCATTTAAGTACTTTGTATGATAAAAGGCAGTCATTTTTATAAGATGCTGCACCAGCAATAGTCATAAAAATTGATGAACTCATGGAACAATTCAAGAAAGAAGATGAAATGATCAAACACCCACAGTTGCTGCAGTACCATTGTATTATACACCAGCAAAATTTGTGTGCAAAATCTGCCACTTCATAACATGTGATGAATGTCACTGTCAAGAATGTGAATTTTGTAAGATCAAAGGGATTTAAACCACAGAGAGTTTCAAACTTTTCTACATGAGACAGAAGTGGAATACAGGGATGTGATCATTTTTTTTAATAAATTGGCTGGCTGATTGGAGTAAAGATGTTGGAGAGTGTTTTCAATCTGAGAGAAAGAATAGGAGTGTTTAAGGCCTGTAAAGGAAAGCTTGTGCCCCTCTTCAGTGATCCTGAAGGGATGAGTGATTTTGGATACTTAACTGACATTTCTTTGCTTCTCAACAATTTGTACCTAAGACTGCAAGGCAGAGATAACTTACTTCACAATCTGTTCAACCACATAAAATCTTTAGATAATGAAACTTCAGGTGTGGAAACTTCAGCTCTGAAAAGGTAACTTCACACACTTCTCAAGCTTGCCAGAATGCATGGCCACAGTCACTGTGAAATACACTTTAGCAGTTGCTGATCTAAGGCCAGAATTCAGTAATATGTCCACAGATTTCAAATCCAATAAAAAAATCTACGAATCTGTTTTCTACGCCTTTCAGTGTACATATCCAACAATGTTCCTGGCAATATTCAAATTGAAATAACTAACTGGCAATGCAACAGTGGCCTAAAAGAAAAATACAATGTCAAGCTCTTTGATTTCTATTCCAAATATACTGACAAGAATGCATTTCCAGCAGTTTGTTCTCAAGCCCTGAAAATGGTTTCCCCCTTTGCAAGTACCTACTTATGCCAGCAGATTTTTCAAGGATGAAGAATGTTAAATCCAACAGAAGGACCCAAACAACCAACACTCCTTTGGACAACGCACTGCAAATTGCTACCTCCCATATTACAGTTGATACAGACAGGTTAGTAAAAAACAAACACTGCCAAATTTCTCACTAAAGACCAACATTTTTATGCATGTAAAATTAGTAAGACACGTCAATTAATAGCATTAAGTATAAAACATTTTTAGATTATGATTTTTTTTTAATAATTGAACCTAAATCACTCTAAGATGGCAAAGCTGCTGCATTCTTTCTCTAGAAATATTCTTCTGTGAATAAGCAAGTAATAATAAATAAACCATAAATAAATAAATAAAACTAACCTGTGTATCTTTATGTAGGGATAGATTTAGTGAATATGAAAAGCAATAGCATGCAAACTTAACTTCCTAAAATGTACATGCTGCCCGTTAGTCTTTACATCACTAAATGTGGCCCTTGAGCAAGTAAAGGTCTAAGACCCCTCCTTCACTCTAAGACCTACTCAAGCTATTAACATCTGTCCATTAGTTTTTTTTAATAACTGAAATAAACAGTCTTCTGGGTAAGTTTTGGACTGAAGCCAGTTTTCGTAACTAAGGTAGGGCTGTGTTTACTATGAGATATGAGCCACTCAAAAACTATCAGTTGAGTGCCAAGTATTACTGATTGTAAATATTGTGGTATTGATATTCAAAGGTACCAGCTGTGCTGCCTGCTCCTGATAACTTGAGTAAGTTGATGACTACTGATTGTAAATCTGCTACAAGATATGAAGTAATCTTATACTGTGTGTTAAAATACTTAGCATATTTCTAGAATATTCAGAATTTTAATATCTATAAACAATAACAGAGCACACATGCTGCAGACACTTCCCAAGTCTTTTACGTGATTCACAAATTTACTGCCATAATCCCTTCTTACCTGGATGGCCAGGGGAACCAGGTGCTGACTGACTTGTTTTGACTTCAAGGTGTGTCCCATGAATGGCTGGGGAAGAGATAGTACTGTCCGGACACGCATCAGGTATAGGTGAACCTTCCCGTGAAAGTGATTCTGGTGTCATAAGTCCACTGACTCCAACATGGCTTGGTGAGGCAGGAGCACTTCTGAAACAAGCAACAAACATACCAACATTAGCATAACAGTCACTAATGAATGCTCCCCTACAGAGGTGTGATGTGAAATACTATATGTATTGTACCAAGGGCAGGTGTGAAGGCTGACATTTAACAGTTTTGATATGCATTCAGTTGAAGTTTCAATATGAATTTTATAGTGGTCTGCAACTATCTGTACATAGGCATCACTAAACAATAAAAATGCCCTATCAACCTAAACTAACTGCTTACCTAGAAGAAAGACCAAAGGGGGCACGGAAACAAGGAACACCTCTTTGTCTTCTTCTTCTGAAGGCCTGTTCTATGAGTTTTGCTTCAGACTGTGGGTCAATACGCCAGAACGACCCCTTTCCTGGCTCCTCCTGTGACCGTGGTACTTTGATGAAGTACCGGTTCAGTGACAAGTTGTGCCTAATAGAGTTCTACACAACATAAACAATTGACAGAAATTACACACAATCCTGAGATATGAGATTAATAAAAACAAAGCCTTTATAACCATTATACAAACAATTCAACTAACTGAGTGCATGTGAAGCTGGGCAAGATATGACATGTTACAGCAATAGGTTCATGGCAAATAAATTACAAAGTTCAAAACCCTGAATGTTTGCACATACGTAACATATTGGTTTGAATATAACCTGCAATTTTCTCCTAAAATCTGTTTTTAAAACTAGTATGCAGCTGATATAGTGTCTTGAAAAACAGAATTATCACTGAACAGCCTGTCTTTATGCTAGACACAATAAATAACTTGTACGTAGGTAGTTCTAAAAGTAAGGTTCCCTATTTTTTTTAATAAATAACAACATACAGAGTAACTCATAACGCTGTGACACATTCTCAGATTAGCTTTACTTCTCCACATAATCACCAAGTCTGTTCACACACTTCTCATGGCAGCATATCAATTTGTCAAGTCCTTCCAAGAAGAAGAAAAAAAAATGCATCCTGGGCAGGTAACCATTTCTCGGCTTCATTTCAAACATCTTCACTGGAATGAAAGCGCTGACCTCTGTGGTGCTTTTCCATCTTTGGGAGTAGACAAAGTCCGACAGTGCAATCGAGACTGATGGTCGATGTGGAAGAATTTCCCAGCCCCAGAGATTCAAGAAATTTTAAATATCTAGGTGTTATACTCAGTGTTGATAACAATCAACAAATAGATTTACAAGAAAGAATAAAAAATGCTAACAAACATACTTCATGCTACAAAACGTTTTAGGAAATAAAAATATATCTAAAAAACTAAAATTATTACTAAAGAACACAACAGTACACAAAACTTTAATATATGCATCAGAAACCTGGATACTAACAAAGACAGATGGAAAGCAAATAAACATTTTTGAAAGGAAAGTGTATAGAAGAATTTTAGCCCCAGTATATGACAATGAAAAAGGAAACTGGAGAATATTAACCAATAAAGAAATTTATGCAATGGTTAAAAAAACCCACTACAACAGAGACAACAGGGTTAAATAGATTATGTTGGCTTGGGCATGTAGAGAAAATGGAAGAAAATAGAATACCCAAAAAAGTATTATATATTATTTTGGAAGCAACAAGACGGAGAGGTAGACCAAGAAATAGATGGCAAGAGGAAGTGAGGGAGGATGGAAGACTAGTTGGTGGAAAAGGATGGAAGGAAAGGGTATATGACAGGAACGGAAGAAAATCCTGAGAACGGCAAGGAATCATCGCATTCTGCACATGCCAATGGAAAGAATGAATGAATGAATGGACTCAAGAAATCCATGTTTGCAGCAGCACTGTGAGGTCGAGCATTATCAAGCATGGGAACTCCTTTGGTCAACATCCTGGTCTCTTTTGCCAAATAGCCTCCTAAAGTCTCTTTTGAGTCTCCTCATAAGCATCTGCATATATTGTTGAACCGAGAGGGGTAAAATCAACCAACACATCTCTGTACACAACCCAGAAAACAGCAGCCATCACTTTTCTTGAAGACTGTGCAGTCTTGAGCTTCTTTTTGACTGGAGAGCGGGGAAGCTCCTGCAACATCGATTGAACCTCGCTCTCTGGAGCACAGTGTCCAAATCTGAGAATGCTTTACCATGCTCTTTGTAATGTTAAATAATCATCAGGGATGACCCCATGTATGTCTTTTTGTGCTTGTCAGTCAGTTGATGTGGAACCCGCATGGAGCAAGCTTTCCTATTAATGCTATATGGCGGTGAACATAAGTACTAACTGAACTCATGCTTGTCAACTCAATGCAGGAATCCTTTCAGCTGGAATAAAATAGGGAACCTTATTTTTTGAAGTGCCCTCACATTTAACTTGTTTCCCAGTTGCAAAAAACATAACTTACACTTTGCATAGATTACTGAAAATATGCTAAACACTGGCACAAATGTGATTGATTTAATGCCACCCACATGCATGTCCTTGATGGAAATACATGACAATTTCAGCTAGTTTTTAACCCTTTGGCAACATAATTAAGTACCTCATGTACACTGGAAAACATATGAAATTTAAATGCATGTACCTGGCGACACATTCTGTCAACCTTCTGTTCACTCAGCATCACGCTGTGCTCTGACTAGAGTGGACTTTCAGAAAGGTCTTATCCAATAAAAATAAGCAAAATTGTGAAGCAATGTCTATAATGACAAGAAACATTAAATTTCTTTTCTCTTTTATTCTGTCTACTGTATGATGAAAGATCGAACCACAGGTTTAATAGTAAACTGTTACATAATGGCTGTAGTGTACCATGACAGCTGGGCAGTAAACATGGGAAATGTGGCAAGTGCGCATATAATTCACGGCTGTTTTCTACAAATTCCGTGATAAGTGGCCCTGTCACCACAGCATGGCACGTCCTCGGGTTACGGATGGAGGAATGGCCTCCAGTATGGAGGGTAGCTGTGAATACAGTGATACCTCGGCTAAAGAAGATAAATCGTTCCGGAATAACATTCGTTAGCCGAAATCTTCATTAGCCAAAACGTGATTTCCCGCAGGTTTCTACAGAAAATCGTTTAATTCGTTCTGGATGCTGCCCACTATTTAAAGATAAGTTTTATAAAATAGTAAAAAGCACACTATAAAAGGGCAAAAACTCACCAAAGGATGAGATGAACAGCTACCCAATTGGATGAAAGAGAATGGAAAGTAGAATGAAAAACTGACAATCTTTACACTATTATACTGAAAATATATTATACACTTTATACTATTAAACTGAAAATATGTACACAACGTTTTTACTATTCTTCTTCCAAATTTTCAAAGTTTATTCAAGGTACAGCAAGTCTCCTCTTCTTCAGTAGCTGGCCTCTGTCTCTTTGCTAAAGGAGAAGTAAAAAATCTGTCCAAAGTTGACTGAACTTCTCTTTTTTTCAGATTGTTTTTAAAGTGATTCAGACACGTCTTCAACCAAGGCACAAAGTCGAACGTAAACAACCCAGTCGGGTTGGTGGCTCTCCCCTATGTGATGTGGTCAGCTCATTTATTTGTCACACATACAGACGGAAAAGATAAACTCCTGGAATGGCCCGACCGTTCATGTTTGCTGCTTTAGGTTAGCGCGTGCATCCACTAAAACATTCGTTAGCCGAGTCCAAAAAACAGCGAAAAAAATCGTTAGCCAAAAAATTCGTTAGCAGGGTCACTCGTTAGCCAAGGTATCACTGTATATTGAATAAGCGGTTGTGGACATCTGACAAGGGGTGGTCCTCCAGCTTGGGGGTTGGACAAGGTGTTGACAACTCCTCACCATAAACCTGGCTTTGTTACGAAACATGAACACTTGCCTCAGACCTGGATCGATACTTTGGTACGACTTAAGCAACGGAAACGGGACATTAGATTTGGTACATGGAATGTTAGAGCATGTATAGGGCAGGTTCACTTACAGCAGCAGCCAAGGAATTAGCAAGATATAAATTAGATGTAGCAGGTGTGCAGGAGGTTAGGTGGGACAAAGGGGGCACAGTAAGAGCTGGGGATTATAATTTTTTCTACAGAAAAGGAAACGAAAACCATCAATTGGGAACGGGAGTTTTGTACACCACAGAATAGTATCGGCAGTTAAGGGAGTGGAGTTTGTTAGCAATAGGTTGTCATATATAGTTCTGAGAGGTCGACAGTGTAATATCATTGTTCTGAATGTGCATGCACCAAGTGGGGAGAAAAGTGATGATTTGAAATACTCTTTTTATGATGAATTAGGGCAAGTTTTTTATCATATTCCTAAGTACCACACGATAATTTTATTAGGAGACTTTAATGCAAAAGTGGGGAGAGAGAATATTTTCAAACCGACATATGGGAATGAGAGTCTACATCAGGAAAGTAATGATAATGTTGTTATAATAGTAAACTTTGCCACATCAAAAAAATTTGGTTCTTAAGAGCACAATGTTCCCACACCAAAACATTCATAAGTACACCTGGACCTCTCCTGATGCGAAAGACTCACAACCAGATTGATCACATATTGATAGATAGGAGATGGCATTTGAGCATACTAGATGTACGAAGTTTCAGGGGAGCTGACTGTGATACTGATCTATTTGGTGGTTGCAAAAGTTAGGGAAAGATTGGCAGTAAGTAAACACGCAGCACAGAGGTTTGATGAGGAAAGATGTAATCTCAGGAAACTAAATGAGATGGAGGTTAGGAAACAGTATCAGATTGAGATTACAAACAGGTCTACAGCTTTGGAGAACACAAGTGATGATGATGACATAAATAGGGATTGGGAGAACATTAAAGAGAATATCAAAACCTCAGCTTAAGTGAGTCTAAGTTTACATGAATTGAAGCAGCATAAACCATGGTTTGATGAAGCACATTTAAGTTTTTTAGATCAAAGGAAGCAGGCTAAACTGCAGTGGGTACAGGATCCAAGCCAAAGCAATGTAGATAATCTGAACAATGTAAGATGTGAAGCTAGCAGACATTTCAGGAACAAAAAAGAAGGAATTCTGAAAGCTAAATTTGGGGAACATGAAACTAACAGTAAGATAAAAATATATTAGGGACTTGTATAGGGGCATTAATGACTCTAAGAAGGGTTACCAGCCTAGAACTAATGTAGTAAAGGATGAGAAGAGTGAACTGGTTGCAGACCCCCACAGTATTTTGGCTATGTGGAGGAACTATTTCTCACAGTTATTGAATGTACATGGGGTTAATGATGTTAGGCAGACAGAAATACACATAACAGAACCACAAGTGCCTAAGCAAAGTGCCTTTGAGGTGGAGTTGGTTACTGAAAAGCTAAAAGTCACAAATCACCGCGTATTGATCAAATCCCAGCAGAATTTATTAAAGCAGGGGATGGAACAATTGGTTATGAGATCCATAAACTTATTATTTGTATTTGGAATAAGGAGGAATTGCCTGAGGAGTCGATCACTGTACCTATCTATAATCATAAGGGCGATAAAACAGACTGTAGTAATTATTTGGGCATATCACTTTTGCCAACTACATACAAAATTTTATCCAACATCCTGCTGTCAAGGTTAACTCCATATGCAGAGGAAATTATCAGGGATCTTAAAGTTGGATTTTGACACAACAGGACAACTACTTATCATATATTCTGCATTCATCAAATACTTGAGAAAAAATGGGAATACAATGAAGCAATGCATCAGCTCTTTATAGACTTCAAGACAGCTTAGAATTCAGTTAGGAGGGAGGTCTCGTATAATATTCTGATTGAGGCTGGTATCCCCATGAAACTAGTAAGGCCAATAAAAATGTGTCTCACTGAAACATATAGCAGAGTCTGGGTAGGCAAGAATTTGTCCGACATGTTTCCTATTAGGAATGGTTAGGAGATGCTCTACCGCCATTGCTTTTCAACTTTGCTTTAGAGTATGCCATTATATGATGGCTTGAAATTAAATGGTACACATCAGCTTTCTGGTTTATGCTGATGATGTTAATACATTGGGAGGAAGCATACAAACTATAAATGAAAATGCAGATGCTTTGGTAGTAGCTAGTAAGATTGGACTAGAAGTAGATGCTGATAAAACTCAGTACATGGTCATGTTTCAAGATCAGAATACATGACAAAGTCAATGTATGAAAACTGATACTAGTTCCTTTGCAAGGATGGAAGAATTCAAATATTTGGGAACAACCTTAACAAATCAAAATTCTATTCGGGAAGAAATAAGGAGCAGACTGAAGTCAGGGATAGCTTGCTATCATTCGGTGCGGAATCTTTTGTCTTCCATTGCTACCCAAAAATTTAAAGATTAAGATATACAGAACTATAATTTTGCCTGTTGTTTTGTATGGGTGTAAAATTTGGTCACTCACACTGAGGGAGGAATGTAGGCTGACGGTTTTGGAGAATAAGGTGTTGAGGAGACTATTTGGGCTTAAGAGGGTCAAAGTAATAAGGGAGTGGAGAAAACTATATAATGAGGAGCTTAATGATCTGTACTCCTAACCCAATATTCTTTGGGTGATAAAATTGAGAAGAATGAGATGGGTGGGGCATGTAGCAGGTATGGGGGAGAGGAGAGGCATATACAGGGTTTTGGTGGGGGAAATCTGAGAGAAAGAGACCACTTGGCAGACCCAGGAATAGATGGGAGGATAATATTAAGATGGATCTTCAGGAAGCGTGATGTTGAGATATGGACTGCATCAAGCTGGCTCAGGATAGGGACAGGTGGCAAGCACTTGTGAATGTGGTAATGAAACTTCAGGTTCCATAAAATGAGGGGAATTTCTTGATTAGCTGCAAAGTGGTTAGCTTCTCAAGAAGGACTCTGCTCCATGGAGTGAGTGAGTGAGTAAAGTTTCCTGCAAATTGGGCCCATCTGTTTCCTTGCAATATGGGTGCTAATTTAAACATGTTAGCAAATCCACGACAGCAACTTCATTTCACACATACTGTAAGAATCTTTTTCAGATGAAGCCATTGCAAGAAAACACATTACAACATTATGTGCAGACACGAGTGCTCACACTGATATACTAAAGGGCAGCAACATGCTAACGATGCACATACTGAGGTAACTGTGATAAAATATACAGAAACTACCAACAGCAGGAAAGCTGCCTGAAAGTCCGGAATATCTGAAATGAATGTGCATCCCTGGTTGCCGATAATGATATAACACCCAAAAAAAAAAAAAATCCATGCAAAGAACAATCAGATGGCCAAAATACAAAACACACTCACAAGTTTATAAATAAGTTCTATCTTTTGAGTCCGTCACAAAATGTGTCAATATAAGAAATAAGAAACTGTTAGCCACAGCTACCACAGTGCAAGTTTAAAGCATGTACTGGCTCCAATCAACACTTTATGAAACTAAGCCTTCTTGAACCAAAGCAAGCTCAACAGCACATAAGCACAAGATAGGCACAAAGGCTGCCATTTGATGTCCATGTATAGCTCATTGCCATGTGGCCACTTCCCTTGGGATCAGAGCAGCTGGGCAGTGAAGATGGCCCCTCACCTCCACTTTGTGCCAATGTTAAGAATGCGTGGAACTATACCTCCATTCCCTCACATGCTTTCATAGCATGGTACCTGACTATGCAAAGTGGTTATTTTACTCCTACCTTAACGTTTGGGCCAGTAAGGTACTTCATATGAAATCCTGTCACTCTGCAATTTCCGTATACAAGAAGAAAAGATCATATAATGTGTTTCTTAAAATAATAATCTGAACCCCATAAAACATATAGTAAAGTCAAGAAACAAACAGCAAAAAATGGTACATGCATCTAATTTTCTTTCATTTTTACAGTTCTTGTACTTTCTGTGTGCAAGACTGTACACATAATGAACCAACAGGTAATCAAATGGTAACAAGTCACAAAGCAACACAGCTTTTCTTCCAAAAGTGAGATAAGTCTTCATAATTCCAGTCCTCATGCTCCCATTACTAAGAATGAAAATTAAGATTACATGCCTGCCAACCCTTGTCTGCCGTTCTGTAATATGGGTAGTTTTTTGTGATATACGAGTAGATTCCACTCAGAGTCAACTGTTTGTCTGCAGCCGAAGCAATAGCCTGTACAATTAACTGAGCGTATGAATAGGGCGGCTTGGAATCATCCTGAAACAAAAACATAATCATTTCAATGCAGTATACCTGTACCGTATGAACCTGCATAAAAATTTACAAATATCAAATAAACCTGCAGGCTACAAAAATTAATTCCTTGCAATACATGTATAAACAGAGCACACCTATGCACTCAAAAAGCAGTGAGAGAGAAGATACAACTGGCTGCACGCTGCACTTATTCAATACTCATGCTAGTGAATCTGGGTTAAAATACGTCTGCCATCTCAGTAGGGTCAGAAGAGTTATGAACTCCAATTCCTGAACAATAAACTGCAACCCCAGGTTACATTTTGGCCTCCAACCCCATAGTACACAGACATTTAAACTCCTAATATTATTGGACAGTCAATGGCAAGGCGTAATAAGCCACTTTAGGAAATTCACACTCTCATTTTAGCTTCACATAAGCACAGGCTTAATACCAAACCACAAAATCAAACCTTTTTCCAGATATCCAATAGCCTTACACAAACAATTTACTCATCATGCAATCATTTTCTGCAGCAAATGTAAAAAATGCATAAAAATATATCTTAGCCTGCACAGCATCTATAAATACTGCATGAGACTGGGCCGTGCCTATCTTGGGGAATCTCTAAATGCCATATGTCAGGTCATGGTTACCTTTGGTGGGCTGTAGGGTTCTGAAACAGATGGTGGAGGACAGGAAGCAGCTGTTCCATTGGGGCCGCTGCTGCGGTACAGCTTGTGACTACTACTGGTCTCCAGCGCTGTTGAGTGATGGTTATCTGGACTTGGTACAGATGCTGATATTCCTACCCCACTATTACTAGAAGAAGGTAACAGTAGTTCCCATCAATACATATTGCACAGTACAGAGGACATCCAGTAACTTCTCAAAAGAAATCCAATCAACACTAAATATAAATGGTATGTATATACTTCCATTCATGAATGAGAAACAATACATTTAAGAAAACAATTTACTTATTAAACAGTTCCCTCACTTTAAAAATGCTTATATCATAAACTGTCTCAGAATGTATACAAAAATGGGTCTATAGTGAAAAACAAACACACTTTACTATGAGAACTTCAAAAACTTAAGGTTTAACTTTCAAAGGTTCATGAAGGCAACTGTTCTTGTTAAGACCTATCACTGCAGTCAGGGCACAAATTAAACTTCCAACCTTGCCAAATAAATCAGCCTTTAAAAAAGTCTATAAAGCATACCCTCTTATACCTCCCTTCCTCACAATGTAATGTTGTTCAAAATTCTGACAGTTGGTACACAGAGCTGTGCTTCAAAAAACAGCAAGAAGCACAGGAGACCACAATTTATTTTACATCTTGTACATAACATGTTTAACCCTTAGGCTACTAATGTCATATATATATATATATGGAGCACCTATTCTTGATGTTTCTAGATCACACACGACGCAGCACAGTCGGTAGGACTCCTCTGGATGAGTGATCAGCTCTTCGCAGAGACCTCTACCTGACAACACACGACACTCACAACAGACAAATATCCATGCCCCCGGTGGGATTTGAACCCAAGATCTCAGCAGGT
>Ga0268261_10003037_pt1 | contig 12193 bp, 7 predicted proteins | sample TergutNc150P1_FD_190353 | JGI IMG/M metagenome (GOLD analysis project Ga0268261, IMG submission 190353) | Nasutitermes corniger P1 segment gut microbial community from laboratory colony in Florida, USA - Nc150 P1 (SPAdes) (version 2) | ecosystem: Host-associated > Arthropoda: Insects > Digestive... | reverse complement strand
CCCCCCCCCCCCCCCCCCGGCCCCCTTTACAGCCAGCACTTAAAAGAATAGTAAGAAATGTACTTTTTATACTGCTGTTCCAATACACCTTCACTGTATTTTGCTTAGACATTTGTGTAACTTCACCTAGAATTCATTATCCCCATGTTTTGCTCTTCCTTGAAGAGTGAGTAGCCACTCGACATCACATGAACACTTAAACCCAGTTCATCAGAGCTTCTTTATCTGAAATAATTTAAAATGTATACACTGGTTTCAAGTATTTTCTTCCATCTGGTTCTTCCACCCACTGTCCGTATGCATTTCTTGTTTGCCTAATCTTGCTACATGCTGTGTCCATCTCAACTGATTATACCTCTGGCTTTTTATTTCTTTTTTATTTTTTGTGGTACTCATTTAAGACGAAAAACAAACTTAGACACTGAAAGTTGTGTATAAAATTTTTGGGTGAAAGTTGAAAATAATTTCACATTTTTTAATATAGAAATTGATTATTTACATTTTTTACATCTGGTGGCAATTTTAGTCACATATTGAGTTTTACAATGTGTGCAGACTGCTTGAACACTTTCAGAGAGAAGTTTACGTTTGTTGCTATCAAGGAAATTAATTCTTCCAATGATATGACACATCATACAAGGTTTTGAAGCAAATTGATGTTATCTTTGAGGTTCTACAGCAGTGAGGCTGAGGATGTGTCTTCTGTGATGTGACACTGAGTTATTGGGTAAGTGGTTGTCTGCATCTTCAGGGACAAAAGTCCACTGCTTATCCATGAAGATGACAGTAACAAAATATTTTTAATCATTGGGAGCTACTCATCCAGCAACACAATGTCACATCTCGCAAGGTCTGAATCCTAAGCAAAGTGTGGTTAATGCTTAATGCAGGTCTGTAGTTAGAAACACTCTTACAGATAAGAGAAAGTTTTGTATTGCACAGTATTTATATCAAGACCTTTGTGTTTCTAGGTCAGTGCTTGGCAACACTGATCATATTTGTGGCTTATATATTGGGGGTACAGGTTTTATATGTGTGGCACATAGAGAATATTACAACTGAGAATGGATTTTGGCGTCAATTTTCTGTGAACTGAGAGTGGAACAAATAACTGAGACAGTGGAAAAGCCTTATTGGAGCCCCTTTATCTGGTTTCAGTAGTGTGTATGTGTAGCTTAGCATTTTTATGATGTTCCTTATTGTCTTATGGTCTAGGACTACAAATATTCTACTTATTATTGGCACCATCTGAAGTTAGTGGCACATTCAGCAGTTGCTGGGGGCCCTGTAGCACTTCACTCAATATCAGTGTTTATGAAGTGGAAGTTGCAGGAATAGTGTCCAGTTTTCTTGGTACAATGGGGGCTCATAGAGTCTCCTGTTTAGTGTTGTATGGTTTTACCACGGCTAGAAAAAAATACTACAAACATTTTTCAGTTGTAAACATTTCAATTTTTAGTTTTGTTTTCTTGTCCAGCCACTTTGTGTAGAATGTAACTACTAATTTGTCTCATTTTTCCTTTCACCGCAATTTGCCGTTGTGATAGGTTGACCATGGAATTAAAATGTAGAGGGCTGTGGGGACAGTCACTGCACCTTTCAAAAATTTGAGGGTATAGCAATGTTACAGACTCCAGACTTTGGGAGGCACATATACCTCACAATGCATAAATTTGATCTGTTACTTGATAAATAATTTACAGTTTCAAATGTTTAGGGTTTGTATGAATGGAATCTATTAAATGTCAGTACTATGCAGGGTCACTGTATGTGTAAATAAATGTGTTGAGATGTGCTAGTAATAATTAAATTTGCAGACCATTACTTATGATGTAAAATACACGACACAGCACGGGTCTAGGAAATCTACCATTTATTTCCCATAAAATTCTGGGAGCCACTGTAGGAGAGAACCTAGTGCTTTAAAATATTCCTTCTTTCCTTGACTATTCTGTGCAGTGTCCTCGTAAGTCATTTTTTGCTGAACTGTAGTATGGTATTGTAAATTTTATCTTATGTCTCTGACTACACATTATTTTTATTCAGTGTAATGAATGAAAGCTTAAGGGTAGCCTATTTTTGGGTTGCAGTGTGCAAGTTTCACCCATCCCAAATAATTTTTTTATGGTGTGACTGATACGTAAAACAATTTGGAGGTCATGCAGTCATCACAGCACCTCTTCCTACTCCTGGTCCTCCTAATTGTCTCTCACCTTTCACCCCTTACCCCTCTTGCCTCCTCCTTGTCATCATCATCATCCTTCTCCTCCTCCTCCTCCCACCCCTCCTCATCAATATCATGATCATCATTTTCAGAAGTTTTTCTTTTTCTGGCTGCTTTTCCTCGGAAGGCATAGACCCCATCTTGACATGTCACACTAGTGCAAAAACTGATTCCTTCCATCTTCTATAGTCTTCTCCCAGTCCAGCTTCACACTCTATACGAACAGTTTGTATAAAACACCTTGTTGAAAATGGGAGGGAGCGGCTTGGAGGCTGGCTGTATTGATTTCAAGCTTTTATAATTTTTCTCTGTTATTTGTAGGAAATAACAATCATTCCCTCACCAGATCCTATATAATGCAGTTGAGAGATCATCAATACATAAAACTAACACTAATTGTAAATCTACTCCGTAACGCTGCTTGATACCATAACTAAAACTGTAAGCCCCATTTCACAGAATGTTTATGATTCAGTGATGAGCAATTCTGCTTCATATTTAGGAAGCCCTAGGTTCAAATCTTTCATGTTTTTCCTTAGTCTCTTTCCAGCAGTATTCCAGAATAGTTTTTTAAACTTGATGTCACACCCTCCTTCCACGTTCTCTTCACAAGTTGTCTTCTGATGATGCATGACCTAAGCAGTTACAAATGTGTTTCAGAATGAGTAAGAATCATTTAAGCAGTCATTACCAAAATTCTGAAGCTTACTTACAGTCATAATGATTTTCTTCTGGTGTTATAATATTATGACTATGTTGAATCTGGTAAACCATAAACCATATTGAGTGAATGGGTTAATGGTTTTACTGTTGGAAATGCTGGAATAGTGTATTGAACAAGCCATGGCCATTTTTATTCATTGTCTCAGTATCAACTTTCCCATTGCAATTTCTTAACCCTTTCAATGTTATAATGTCTGCACTGTATCAGGCGTAACATTCTTTTGATATTTCTCCTTCCCAAAAGCTATTTGCAGAGATGAAATACAAGAAAGGCACTTATACGAAGAGCAGTTCTATGTTGATATCACAGTATAGGATTGTTTTAAATTAAACTTGCAGAATTAGAATTTATGTGAAACAGATTTTTTTTCATGGATGTCCTTTAGTGTTAATTATCTTGAAAAAATCCAAGTACAGTAATGTACGTGTACAAACTTCTACTCTGCTTTTCATGAGCCTGTTAAATTTATGCATTGGTTTTACAAATTAAGTATTCTGTCATGTGAAGATGAATGACAAATTTGTAACATGAAAAGGAAGGGCTGTAGGAACTAGGTTCACAGATCTACACTAATGGTTCTCACTTTGTATGCTGCAGCACACTAATGTGCCATGAACGTTTGCCAAGTGTGTGAAAATGGGCTCCTTGTAGACATGCACACACAACATTGGGATATGGGGCAGATGGCCAAGTCTGTGCTAAGCTGAGGAGCACCATTCTGTGAAGTTTGAGAACTAATACAGTGATCTAAGCATTTGAAATTGATGTTTGTATGAAGATTACATAATTTTGCTGATTTATGATAATTTAATGTTTTTATGCAAAAAATACGTTACTTAAAAGTAGGTGCACTTGTGTTATAAATTTTAGTTCTCCATCCTGATTTTAGTGTGCCTTAAAAAGAAAAGAAAGAACATCCTAAGTGTGCTTTGAGCACAAGAACACTGAGGGCAACTTAATTAGAGGGCTAAGGTTTAGGACTTCCACAGGTAATGCATCTTTTGGGAACTGTATATGTGTATATGGTACAGTGCCTCACAAGTATATAACTTGCTTACTATAAAAGTAGAATATTTATACCAAGTTCACCCTACTACAGATAATTTCTTTGAAAGACATTTTTAAAAAATCTGTACTTCATTTGTAATAACCCTGTATATGAAATATGCCATATTCCCATTAACACTGTCTGTAAAATAAATAAATATAAATGTTACATGGCATCTTAGTAGGAGGCCATTACAATGCAGACTTTACTTGGGATGACATTGAAAGGATTAATATGCAGAGACAATTTTAACTTCAGCTCTTTCTGCATGCCATGAGAAAACAATTGAATGTCATGTGAACACTGTTCCTCAATGGGAAGATTTACACATTTATGTAATACTAACACAGAAAAATGTATGTGAACTGAGACTGCAAAGATCTCTTTAATCATTCCATGTATAAATGTGAATCCAGTGTCAATATGCATGCAGGATCTTCCCAGAAGCATGTTCTATAGACTGAACAGGCACCCCTGATAGTGAAAATAAGGTTTTGAAATTTTAGTTGCTGTTTGCTTTTTTTTTTTTTTTTTTTTTTTACTCATGACGGCAACCTACTGGTGGGCCAGTCTTTGACTATCAACACATTCAAGTGACTCACCAGGTCACACCACCTGTAGAGGTCTGTCATGTTGTTTGAAGTATCTCATCATGAGCTTTGCAGTTTTTGTTTCTGCTTAGCACTGACAGATTGAAAAGCTGTTTCATTATACTTATCCCTCTGTAAGCAAATTTTATCTGTATGAGAGCTGAGATTTTCTTGGTACTGGAAATTAAGGCTGCAGTCTTCTTGATTATGAAATTTTGTAGCTTGGTAGGTGGTGACCATTTTGTAGGATCCTGCTGCCTCCATTTCAGAGATATACCCAGAAGATGGTGGCAGTAGGTGCCTTCAAAACTGTGGTAACCACATATCAGACTACCAGGTGGAATAAAACAGATGACAGCAATCTTCAGTGTAGCCACTTTACCTAGCTCAGGAGAGAAATGTTTGGGTGTACAGATATCAAACAGGTAGTGTGGCTCAGCAGAATGTTGGTGGGTGCAGATTTTCGGTGATTAGTTTCCGTTAAAATGAAACATAATTTAGGTATAAATAAATAAATAAAAAGAAAGATCTTAAAATTAGTTTCCAGCAAGTTCCATAAAATTTATATAAAATTCAATGTATGTACATCTATATAGTATGTGTTAAATGCAAACCTTTGTAAATCATGTTAAAGAATCCACACCAAAAAGCCTGTAAGAATTGAAATGCAAGATAATGGCTCCTTAGACTATAACCTCTAAGTTAATATCTCTCAAACTGTGGGTCCTTCCTTATATTTGAATTTACTAAAGAGAATCATTTCATTGAGTTTAAAACAATTGTATTATACTGATTCTTTAAACTATATAAGGGTCTTAATTTTGTGGGCTGTAAAAATATTTAAATATTGAGTTTATTGATACTATGTAGAAAGAAAAAAATTCTAAGATTGGGGTGAGCGTTAACATCTTAAATCTCCATTTTATATTGTTGAAGACAGTAACAGCTGGCCACAGTGTGTTGATCATGATCATTATGATGAGCTAATTATAACATGGTTCTGAGTCCATGGTGCTATAAATTTCCCTCTGTGGAGGAAACCAAAGGGTACATTGCTATCTTCACAAAACCCTGAGCCAGACTAATTTTGTCCCCATTTTCACACACCGTGTTTCTGGAAAATCCATTTTTATATTCTCCACACACTTTGACACCTAGATATTTCACTTTATCCCGTGAGACTTTATAACCAAAATGTTGTATGCATTTCTCATTTTTTCCATGCATACCAACATTTTCTGCCAATCCTTGATATCTTGAATCTGATTACCCTAACAATTTTACATGAAGCATGCATATTTTGGAGCTCATAATTATGTAGACTTTTTCACCCTCCTGTTACTTTTCTCTTCAGGCTACGATTTTCTCATCGACAGTCTGTTCTTTAGGTACAACATACTGTTAAATGACTTGATTAAAACTCAACATGAAATATATTTTGCATGGACCAAGTTGTGTTAATTGATACAGCTTTTTGTATGATAAAATGTACTGCACTTCATATGAAGGGGATTGGTGTAGGGGTAACACAGTAGATTTGTTTTTGGTAGATGCCTGTTCATATCTTGGTCAGGTTATCAACTATCCTGATGGAGATTTTTATAATCTTTCTGAGTCCTTCTTGGAAATTGCCAGGACAATACACCCCATTAGCCCAACACTTCAAAATTGTTTCCGTTACATCAGTCATCGTACAGTTTGACTATGTGTAGTCTGAGGTACTGTCAGCTTCATAAAATAAATCACACAGTTAAAATAAACTGCAACTCACATACCTAAATTTTATCAGCCCCCAGAGAATATTAACAGATAATGAAAACAGTAGGTTGCTTTTTCCTTCTGGCATGCTGTTTTTGTAGAATGGGTTAGAAGATTATTAAGTACAGCATCTGTCCCTTCATGTTAGCATTCTAGAACCAATCAGGCCCCTTTGTAGGCAAGTTTGCAGAATAGGTAAAAGCAACTATTAACTTCTTCATGTCTGTCTGTCCATCCCTCTATCTGCATGGAACAACTCGGCTGTTATTGGACAGATTTTCATGAAATTTGATATTTGAGTATTTTTCAAAACTCTGTCAAGAAAATTCAAGTTTTATTAAAATCTGGTAAGGCTAATGGGTACTTTCATAAAGACCAATCATACTTCACTCAGTTCTTCTTAGAATGAGAAATGTTTCAGACAGAAGTTGTAGAGAAAATCAAAGCACACATTTTATGTTCAGTAACTTTTTTTTTTTATTTTTTTATTTGTGCCATTAGTGAGGTAATGTGCAAAAATATTGTAGAATGGGGCGGGTCACAGATGAAAATATGGCACGTGTGCATTGCATACTGAATAACTAAGGCTACAAATGCACACTCCGAATATGTAATATTTATTGCTTTTCCATTGCGACAGCAGTTGCACGAAAGCACCTCAGTGTTATGTTTATACATACATTGCATGTCTTGTTTTTTAAACTGAAAGAGGTAACAAGACCAAGTTTATTCTGGTTACTGAACTGCAAAATGTCATTTTGATCATATAATGTTTTACTATTTTGAATTGCTTGTTTCCTAATTGCTAGTTTCTTCTTCTAATTCTTCCTATTCTTCTTCTTATTCTTCATGCTTTTCTTCTTTTTGAACTGTACCATTACAGAGGCAATAAGTCACCGTGGTCCACAGCAGAGACCCAGTTTCAACCCCAGGCCAGGCAGGTTTCTCTTCAAATATTTTGGTTTACCTCCATCATTATCATGCTACCAGTTCTTCTTACTGATACTGAATTTATGTACCATCAGCGCTTTATGATCTCAGCACTTGACAGCATCATTAAACTCTTCTTCACCTCCTCCTCCTCTTCCTCTTCTTTACTTATTAATCACATTAATGACTGTGCTTTTCAAAAAATAGTTCTTCCTGTTGTAATTTTTTTGATCTTGCACTTTAATTCCCAGTCTTTTAGCAACCCTTTTTCACCCCTTCTATCTACATGGTCCTTCTGTGTTTCCTGTATGTAATGATCTCTTCACCTGTGTTATAGTTCAGATGTTCCTCAAGTATGTACTATTCAATTTATGTAACAAATTGTTTTGCTGCTGAACATGAAGTATATTTTAGTTGCTGTTCCATGTGTTTCTTCATTGTTTATGTCACATTTCTTTAGTTTACAATCAGTTTTCTCAGTATATTACATAATTCTAAATATTCACTCCTAGACATTATTTTACCAAAATTTGAAGACATTTATATGGCATCTCCACTGTGCAGTTGTGCTGTGCAAAATCTTGCGAAATGAAAATCTACTTGCTCTCAAGCTTCAAAACCTGCATCTATTTTTATTTATACACGTACGGTCAAACCTGAAACAGTGCTTTTCTCTAAGCTGTCAGTAAGATTTCTTGTGTTTTTTCTTCACCTCCTCAGCCAAATTCTGAGTGTTACCACTAATTACCACATGACTGAGTCCTTCCTGATTTCTTCCAATTTATTATGCTCTAATTATTTTTCCATTTGATGTTACATGGTCACAGCTGTTGACAGGGCACTTAAATAGACCATATGTATTAACCTTTCGGCACCCAAATTTTACATTTAAATTTTAGCACATCCTGTATGTAAAATGTGAATAATACATGAACCAAAAAAGGTAGCATTATAAAATAAACGGCATTTTGAAGAGAAAAACAGAGAGTGTGCAGCATGTTTAAAATACTCAGTACTTATATTTGTTGAAAAAATATATATAAAATGCAACATCTGGAGGGTAGCGGTACGCCCGTCCTATATATGGGACGCACGGTTCTTAAGGGTTAAAGAAGTAAAAGCTGTAATTGATACAGTATTGTTAATCCTTTGTGACTAAACCTAACACAGGCTGTCCACTGTATAGTCCTATTTTGTATCAAACTTCCCGATCTGCAAGTGTGGCTGATATATGTGAACTTTCTTCCTTATTTCCCTTGACAATTGGTTTTCAAAATTATATCACGAAGAGATTTTTTTTTTTCACCCAAGTTGTTTGGTGGGAGGGGGGCCTTGAACCCTCTAGACCCAGCTGTCAGATACAGCTGTACTTCGCAGTGTTGAAAACAAATGGGGAGTTGGAGGTAGGGGAAGTGATGGGTAAGAACTGAAGGAACAGAAGAAGGAATGTAGCTTGCATCATTGGTAAAAGGTCAGAATTCCAATTGCAGCAGATTAATACTGCTTGTAGTAATGCTTTGCTTGGCCTGGCACAGGGAAGCATTCGCAGGAATACTGATATAAACAAACGTTCTTATTGAATGTATTCTAAATTGACAGTTCTGTGTAGATATATGATGGCGATTGCTTTAATATGCCATTTTTCTGTTGAATAATGTCTGCTGTTGAAAGTTTATTTTATATATATACTGTGTTTTGCGTTTGCCTCTGCGCCAGTCTTCTGGTCGTCAGGTCGCACTTAATTGGTGGTTAGTGTATGCAGTAGGTGTACAGAAAGTTGAGTTCCTCCTGATTGCTACTTTGAATCTAAACAAAAAATATATACCTTAAAATTTCTGTCAGTACATTGAGAACCTGAAGATGTGAACAGAGCTGATTAAAAAATTTGTATATTTCAAGTATACCTCAATATACCGTATTTAGCACATGTGTGGTGACTGTTGTCAAATTTGTTTTGTATTTCACAGTGACAAATTAAGATACTCTTACACATGTTTTGTGAATGATATATATTTTATCCCCCAAATTAGGCCTAGTAATTTGAATTGTGATCTTCTCATTTGTGACACCTTGTAGTCTTACCAGTTGACAACACTTAAGAGGAAGAAGCTGCCTTCATCTTCATGGTTGACAGGAGTAGAGTTTTATAGTCAGATTGCAGGGAAAGTCCACACAGGTACCAGGAGATAGAACTCATTCTGGGTCAGTGGAGAACGTTGTTCAAAAAAATGTAAAGATGTGTGATTGTGTGCCTTGTTAGAAGAGAGGAAAGAGGCTTTTTTTTTAAGAAGGAAGGGCCCCATTTGAGGTTCAGTTTGATTGAGACAATCAGCCCCCCCTCTCAATAGCTGAATATGTGTGGTTGCAGGTGGTGCAGTCATCATGGTACCACCAACAAACCAGTCAAAGCTAGAGGGAGAGAAGGTGCAGTTTTCGTGTGAAGCCAAGGCACTGCCTGGCAATGTTACTGTCAGATGGTTCCGTGAGGGGGTTCCTGTGAAGGAGGTAGCAGCACTTGAGACTCGCGTCACAATTCGTCGTGACGGCTCCCTCATTGTGAACCCTGTGAGTGCAGATGATTCAGGGCAGTACCTCTGTGAAGTCACAAATGGTATTGGTGAGCCCCAGTCTGCAGCAGCTTACCTCAATGTTGAATGTAAGTGAAAACACAAGCTTTCAATAAGCTCTCCTTTTTTATATTGGAATATGTAAAGGTTGTTTTGTCTTTGGCTAAGGATGTTCTTAATCAGTATAAACAGTAGTATAGAAGAAATAGTGAAGGTTTTATCAAGGTACCCTTTAAATTGGTTTACTGTCCTAAAAACAAGGAGGTTTGAATCAATTGCAACTAAGTATGTGGTTGCAGAATGTCAAGGTTCACCACCACAAATACCAAGTCCTATATATGGTTGTATGGAGTTCACCCCGTTCCACATACTTGTGATTTGTTTCCCAGAGATTCAGTTACTGTCATGCCTCGTCCACCTTAGTCTTCCAGGTGGTTTATTTGCAAGAAGTTTTCCCACCAAAATCTTGTATGTGTTCTTTTTTTTATTTTGTTATTTTTATTATTATTATTTCCCTGTGTGTAAGAACACTGTATCACATAGGCCTTTGTACATTTCACACATTTCCTACCAATTATACCATCATGACTTCCATGTGAAATTTTGAGGTGGAAATGACACAGTACTTAATGCAGGGCTCTGAAATTGTATGCGGTAGTAAGTGTTAAAATATGAAATATTTGTTACTGTAATTTATTGGTTTCATGTAAAATAGTAATGTGATTGCCATGCCAAGTGTACATATAGTTCTGAGGTTAATAACGTAGGATCTATAGATCTAGATATGTGAAACTTGGTGCAGTTGGTTCATAAACGTGTGTGCAAATTCTATTCTGTATGAAATATTCCTTAAATTGTAGCAGTTACGACAGCTGTAGCACACAGCTGTGAAGTCAGAACTGTAGCCAGTATCTGTACCAGTGTAAATTATACAGTCATGAAAACGTTCATTATCATCATCATTGGCTCAACAGTCCCTGGTGGACCCTGGCCTTCTTAAGAAGTTTTGCCCATTCGTCTCTGTCGAGGGCTGCTTTATTCCAGCTGTTGACCCCTAATACTCGTGTGTCTTGTACAACACCATCCTCCCATCGCAGTTTTGGTCTTCCTACACTTCTTTTTCTTTCTGGTTTGGTGTTGAATATCTTCTTAAGGGTCCTTTCATTCATGAAAACGTTCAAATGGTGTAATTATTTCCTTGTACTAGCCTTTCCAAAAATGTGGAGACAGTAAAGGAAGTGGTTATTATCTGAAATTATTCTCAGAATTTCTTGTTAATTTATAATATTTGCAGTCTCTGTAGTACATAAAGAACCATATGAAGGAAAAAACATATTATTAAGGTCATGATTTTGTTCTTCATTTATTGGTCTCCCCACATATTTGTGTAATATTTACAGATCCAGCGAAGGTGACCTTCACTCCCTCAGTGCAGTTTCTGCCCTTCCGTCTGGCTGGCGTAGTGCAGTGTTACATCAAAGCAAACCCTCCATTACAGTATGTCACTTGGACCAAAGACAAGCGCCTGCTTGAGCCATACCAGACCAAGGAGATTGTAATGATGAACAATGGATCTTTACTCTTTACTCGAGTAAGTTAAGTGGGTTAGCAGAATGATGATGTGTCTTACATGGAAGAGATACTCACAGGGCCTTCTTAGCCCAGAGCTATAAACATCACACCACTGAATGGGTGTCAATTTGCTATAGTATACAAGGTGTTTTAGAACATACACTTCAGTAACGAATGGTATTTTCATATTTGTAATAAAAATTATAATGTTGCAGTGGTACAGCTTGTACCTTAATATATAGCATGTGGCCTTTTAAAGGCCAGTTTTCTGCTGTGATCAGTATGCTGTTGTTTTTAAATGCTCACTGGATGACAGTGTTTTCCTGTTTGGATGACATGTTGTACATTTAATGAGACAGCATTTTGCTATTCATCCAGTAAAGATATTCCAAATGTTCGCTATGACCCTGTATACATTGGTGACAGTGATATTCAGGATCATCTTCACCCAAAACTTTCAGTGAATTTAATCACTTCATTTTCTGGGTCTCATTGATGCTGATTATGCAGGTGCTGGTCTGAAGATGGTAGACGGTGCTCTTCCTGTGATGTTTTTCATGACAACCCTGAAACTTACCATACAATTAGGCGGCTTTGATGGTCTAGAGGTAGCGTGCTGGCCTTTGGTACCCAAGTTTGCAGGTTCACACCCTGCTGAAGCTGTCGGATTTTTAGGGCAAAAAAATCCTCAGCACGCCTTCCTTCGGAGGGGAAGTAAAGCCATCGGTCCCATGTCATAGCTTTACGGCATGTAAAAGATCCCTAAATGTAACGTGGAAA
>Ga0268261_10003036_pt1 | contig 12198 bp, 7 predicted proteins | sample TergutNc150P1_FD_190353 | JGI IMG/M metagenome (GOLD analysis project Ga0268261, IMG submission 190353) | Nasutitermes corniger P1 segment gut microbial community from laboratory colony in Florida, USA - Nc150 P1 (SPAdes) (version 2) | ecosystem: Host-associated > Arthropoda: Insects > Digestive... | reverse complement strand
GATTCAAAGGCCTAAATTTATTATAACAATAGGCGAACATTTTTTCCCTGATAAACCAATTCATAAGCAGATTGCCACATTTTATTGCATTAAATATTAAGGAAAAGTCTATGAGATACGGTTTTTTTTCTAAGAGCATGCATTGAAATTTAAAAAACCCCAGAAAAAACTCCGGCAGGCAGCCACTGCACGGGGCATTTAAATCCCGGCGCCTAAGGGTTAACATATTCTTTCAGTTGCATACAGCCCTGTGACTTCCAAATGTCCAACAGGAAACAGGCATGAGGTGAAGCCTGGTGGATAATGTTAGGACATAAGTATAGTAAATTGTGTCTCTGTAAAATGATCTACTGTTGTGGTTGTTCACGCATGGGATAAATTTTATGTGGTGATATTAATAATTTCATTTTCATATTACATTGCATAATATTGCATGGGCTCTTACATGGATAGGGCTGGGCATATGACGCAATCGTCACGAGTTTTATTCCACAGCACTCTTGATCACGTGGTTGCAATTTCCGGATTAATCTAGTTTACCCTTTGTCCTAAGTAGGGACGCTAGCAAGTAGCATGGCTTCAGTTCTTCTGGGTACTCCGCGTCGACAAGATGTGTAATACAGTTGTTCAGTTCACATAGGGCAAACATACAGTTGACTTCAATTCGCATAAGGCGAAACAGTTCCAGTGCAGACTCTGCGTCGACAAGATGTGTAATACAGTTGTTCAGTTCGCACAGGGCGAACATACAGTTGACTTCAATTCGTATAAGACGAAACAGTTCAGTACAAGTGCAGACTCCACATCGACAAGACGTGTAATACAGATGACTTCAATTCGCATAAGGCGAAACAATACAGTTCAGTTCAGTTCCACTGCATACTCTGCATCAACAAGACATGTAATACAGCTGTCTTCAGTTCGCACAAGGCGAAATAATACACTTCAGTTCGCATAGGGCGAAACATTACAATCAGTGCCTGTCAGCGTATCTAGGACACAACACAAGTGTGTGTGAATAAGTTAACTCAACATATTTAAACAAACCAAGCAGTTATTAAGTAAATGTTCATACGTTACAACTACAAACAATTGGTGCCACAAGTGATAAGGATTAATTACAGTTCTATTAATCATCAACAGTGTATTATGTGTTTTGAATTAAGGTATTAATAAAGTTGTTCTTTTATCTTGCCAATTATATAAACTTCTTGTTCAACGCTTTGTGTATCTGAACCAGAACAGATACATAAATTTGGTCCTCCGAGTGGGATAATTGGTCCTTTCCAGGCTAAACACATATCCTGTTCTACCGATCTGGATATTTGGTTATCAGCGGGCAAGATTCAAAAGAACAAAGAACTGTGAACATTTGTGGTGCCATAATAGTATTGCGTTGTGTAACTTTACGCAAAGTGCACTGGAAGTGCAGTAACGCTGCATTGTGCAACTCATTGCAACCGCGGCAGGAAGGCGCACGCTAGCAGCGGCCGAAGACCGTGATGTCATTACTCGCCCAACAGCTTCCAGCCAAGCAGCAACAGTTTGCTGACCCACATTCATACCACATCAGCTGTTATCTAGGAAACGATGGACCCCACACGTCGCCAGCAGCTAATCAGGCAATGTGCTGTTGCCAAGGCATCACTCACTCGAATGCAGACATTTATCGAAACAGGTGATCGTAAACTAAATGATATTCAGGTTAGGTTTGATAAACTGCCAAACATTTTTAACAAATTTGAAGGTGCACAAAGTGAACTGAAGTTATCAGATGATGCAGATTATTCAGTTGACAGACAACAATTTGAAGATCAATACTTTGAAGTTAAGGCAAAGTTTAATGAACTTCTACATCCCATGGTAGACCCACCACGGTCCAGGCATAGCTCTCCACATAGCAGTCTATCAGGGCACAGTAATACCTCACCGAGGTCACATGCCAGCAGTGCACACATTAAGTTACCGGTCATTTCATTGCCAACCTATGACGGTGACACATGTCATTGGTTACAATTCAGAGACACCTTTGAGGCATTAACTGTCAACAATTCAACATTATCTAATGTTCAGAAATTTCACTACCTCATTGCATCACTAAAGAATGAGGCCAAAGATTTGATAAGCAATTTACAGATAACTAATGAAAACTTTCTTGTTGCCTGGCAACTAGTAACACAACGTTACAACAATAAACGATTAATTGCCATGATGCATGCCAAGCATTTATGTCAAATGCCCCAAGCCAAGAAGGAAGATGCTTCATCATTGTGCCAATTAATTAACCATGTGTCAAGCCACATGAATGCACTCCAAGCATTGTGTTTAACTGTATCTGTCCAAGATTTAATGCTAAATCATTTAATGTTAGCTACATTGGACACTGAAACACAGCGAGAGTCGAGTTATATACTGCTTCGCATACAGACATGCCAACCATTGCAGAGCTTATCACATTCCTGGAATCAAGGTGCAGGGCCTTGGAACTACTCCAGAATACCCAGTCACTGAAGATAGCTACTGCCAATCCATGATCAACACGATCTGTTAGAGGTAAGGTCAGTAAACCCTCATACTCCAATGTAGCAACACAAATACAGTGTACATTGTGCAATGGTTCACACAGATTGTTTAAGTGTGACACATTTTTTAAATTGCAACCAAGGCAACGTCTCAACCATGCCAGACAACAAAGATTGTGCTTTAATTGTTTGCAACCATTTTTCAAAAACCACACATGCTCAAGGCAAGTGTGTCGTAAATGTAACAAGAGACATCATACATTGATTCACATAGATGCACAAAACCAAGCAACTAGTGACAGTAGTTCTACAACAAATAATAACCTATCTGCCAACACAAAGGGTGCCACAGTGGCAGAGGTTAATACTTATCATACATTGAAGGGTAAATCCAGAAACCATGTTTTACTAGCAACAGCCATTGTTGAAGTTAGAAACAAATCTGGTCAATACATCCCATGCAAAGCATTGTTAGACAGTGGCTCTCAATCACACTTCATAACAGAGAGGTGTGTACAACGTTTGAGGTTACCAAGAACCCAGACACATACATCAATACAAGGAATAAGCAATGTAAACACTGCAACACACCATAGTGTTTCAATTCAGTTAAGATCTAGACACACAGATTGGCACACCACACTTGACTGTACTATATTGTCTAATATTACTGGTATGACACCTTTCACCAAGCTAGATATAAGTAGCTGGAAGATCCCCAAGGACATCAAGTTGGCTGATGAACAGTTCCACCAACCAGGAGACAGTGACCTACTCATTGGAGCTGACTTATTCTACGAGATGAGTCGACCAGGCAGACGCACACGCCCTGGCAATTTCCCAGTATTACAAGAAACAGTTCTTGGCTGGACACTTGCTGGTCGAACTCCAGCGACCACAACTCCAGATAATGCACAACACACATTTCTTCTACGAGAAGACAGCAACTTGGAACACAATCTAAATCGCTTCTGGGAAGTGGAACCAGTGGAGCAATCCACCATGACAGCAGAGCAGAAGGCCTGTGAAGAACATTTCCTCACACACACAACCCAACAACCAAATGGGAGATTTATGGTTAAATTACCAACCAAGATGGAACCCACTCAACTTGGAACATCACGCCTCTCTGCAGAGCGAAGACTACATGCAATCGAACGCAGGCTGGAACGAGATCCAGACCTCAAGGTTCAGTACCACAACTTCATGAAGGAGTATGAAGAATTAGGTCACATGAAACCAGTAACATCCCAAGAAGGGAAGAGTACATGTTACTATCTATCACACCATCCAGTCTTCAAGGAAACAAGTTCCACAACAAAGACTAGAGTTGTGTTTGATGGAGGTGCCAAGACTTCCAATGGATTGTCATTAAATGACATACTACAAGTGGGTGCTACTGTCCAACAGGACTTGTATTCAATTGTACTGCGGTTCAGAACCCACCAGGTGTGCTTCACAGCTGACATAGCGAAGATGAATCGTCAGATTGTTGTACATCCACAAGACAGAGATCTACAAAGAATTCTATGGAGATATTCTTCTGAGGAACCCATTCAAGAGTACAGACTCACCACAGTAACATATGGAACTTCTTCAGCTCCATTCCTGGCAACACGCTACCTGAAGAAATTAGCAGATGACAACAAGAAACAATACCCAAGGGCTGCTCAAGTGTTAAGCAATAATTTCTATGTTGATGACTTATTAAGTGGGACTTAAACCATAGAAGATGCAATCGACATGCAAAAAGAAATATCATCTCTGCTTCAAACAGCAGGACTTACATTGAGAAAGTGGGCATCCAACCATTCTACATTATTAGATACCATTCCAAAGGACCTGCAAGAAACACAATCAACATTATCCCTAGATAATGAAGATGGAGTCACAACACTTCGATTACTATAGAATCCTAAAAATGATCAGCTGCAAGTTAAGAGCAATCTTACCCAGACGCAAACAACAAACTCCACAGCGAGTACAAAACGCAAGGTGCTAGCTATTACAGCATCCATCTTTGATCCTCTTGGACTACTGAGTCCAGCTGTCATTGCCTACAAAATATTTCTACAGAAATTGTGGCAAGACAAACTACAATGGGATGAATTACTTCCTACCCATTTACAACAAGAATGGAATCAGCTGCTACAGACTATTCCAAAATTATCACAACTCAAGATCAACAAGAAGGTTATTTGCTCCAATGCTACCAACATTCAAATCCATGGATTCTGCGACAGCAGTGAAAGAGCCTACGGAGCCTGTCTGTACATTCACTCCACAGACAACAACAACACAACTTCCTGTGAACTTCCGTGCTCCACATCGAAAGTTGCACCTCTGAAGCAACTAACAATACCAAGATTGGAGCTTTGTGCAGCTACATTGTTGGCCAAGCTGTACAAGAAGGCCATTCGTGCCCTCAACACAACAACAGACGAGTCCTACTTGTGGACAGATTCTTCCATTGTACTGACATGGATACAGGGTCCACCAAACAAATAGAAGGCATTTGTAGGCAACAGAGTCGCTGTCATACAGGAAGAAACAGCTTCAGCTACGTGGAGACATGTGGCAACTCAATCCACTCCTGCTGATCTTATTTCAAGAGGAGTTGAGCCAACAACATTATCGACATCCACACTATGGTGGAAGGGACCACAATGGCTAACACAGGAGCCATCCAGCTGGCCTGCAACAGAGTTCAACATTCCTACAGAAAATCTGGAAATCAGAAATGTGCATGTTGCATTTCATCCTCCAGAAGACATCACACAACGATTCTCCAAGCTGAACAAACTCATCAGAGTCATTGCATACTGCAGAAGATTCATAAATAACTGCAGACATTCCAAAGCCAACAGGCAAACAGCCATTCTGACCACACAAGATCTCGACCAAGCTCTGACTTGCTGTGTGAAGATGGTACAACAGATTTCGTATGCCCAAGAAATCAAGGACTTGATGGAACATCAGGAGGTTGCAGCTACCAGTTCCCTTAAGACACTGCATCCATTCATTGATCAGGAAGGTCTTCTAAGAGTAGCAGGATGACTACAGCAGTCAACACTTCCTTATCATGCAATACATTTTGCCTGCAAGTCAGCACTTTACAAAACTGGTTGTCTCAGCAGAACACATCAGACTTCATCATGCTGGACCACAACTCCTAACAGCCTCATTAGGTGAGAAGTACTGGATACCAAGAATCAGAAACTTGGTGAAGACAGCAATTCATCAATGCTTAACCTGCTACAAGTTCAAGACACTAGCAACACAACAGCTCATGGGCGAGCTACCATCATCTTGAGTTCAACCTTCGAGGCCATTCCTCACAACTGGCATTGACTATGCATGACCCATCTCACTAAGATTGGGAACCACATGCAGCAAAACAATAACAAAGGGTTACATTGCTATTTTTGTCTGCTTTACCACAAGGGCTGTCCGTACTGAAGTGGTCACAAGCCTAACAACTGAGGCATTCCTTGCTGCCTTGAGACGTTTCATAGCACGTCAAGGAAAACCAAGGACAATCTACTCAGACAATGGTACCAACTTCCAAGGTGCAGCAAACCAACTTCATGAAATCTACAACATGCTTCAATCCTCATCAGAGATGTCAAGAGTACAGGACTTCTTAGCCAATGAAGGATGTGACTGGAAATTCATCCCACCACATGGACCACACTTCGGAGGATTATGGGAAGCAGCAGTGAAATCCATGAAGTACCAACTGAGGAGAACATTGGGTTCTCACATTGCCACCTACAAAGAACTCTCCACATTACTAGCTGAAATTGAGGCCTGTCTGAATTCCAGACCCTTATGTACCTTGTCCGATGATCCCTTTAACCAAACATACCTTTCTCTTGGACACTTTCTAATTGGTGAACCACTCACACAATTACCTACCATTGACTATACTAATGTCAAGTGTAAGAGACTTTCCAGGTGGCAAACCTACCAACAACAAATTCAACAGTTCTGACAGAGATGGTCATCTGACTACCTCCAGAGCCTGCAGCAGCGTCAACGATGGCAGAGGACATCCCCCAACCTGCAACCGGGAGACCTTGTCCTGTTGAAGAAAGACAACACCACACCACTACATTGGCCTACAGCTGTGATAACAGAGACCCATCCTGGGAAGGAAAACAGTGTCCGTGTGGTCACACTTAGGACCCCAAAGGGAACATTTAAACGTCCCATTACAAAAATTTACCCCTTCCCGCGTGTGAATAGTGAATTATAGGTTCATCGCCTTGGGGTTGGCAGTATGTTCACACATGAGATAAATTTTATGTAGTGATATTAATAATTTCATTTTCATATTACATTGCATAATATTGCATGGGCTCTTACACGGATAGGGCTGGGCATATGATGCAATCGTCACGAGTTTTATTCCACAGCACTCTTGATCACGTGGTTGCAATTTCTGGATTAATCTAATTTACCCTTTGTCCTAAGTAGGGACGCTAGCAAGTAGCGTGGCTTCAGTTCTACTGGGTACTCCGCGTCGACAAGATGTGTAATACAGTTGTTCAGTTCGCATATGGCGAACATACAGTTGACTTCAATTCGCATAAGGCGAAATAGTTCCAGTGCAGGCTCCGCGTTGACAAGATGTGTAATACAGTTGTTCAGTTCGCATAGGGTGAACATGCAGCTGACTTCAATTCGCATAAGACGAAACAGTTCAGTACAAGTGCAGACTCTGCACCGACAAGACGTGTAATACAGTTGACTTCAATTCGCATAAGGCGAAACAATACAGTTCAGTTCCACTGCGTACTCCGCGTCAACAAGACGTGTAATACAGTTGTCTTCAGTATGCACAAGGCGAAATAATACAGTTCAGTTCGCATAGGGCGAAACATTACAATCAGTGCCTGTCAGCGTATCTAGGACGCAACACGAGTGTGTGTGAATAAGTTAATTCAACATATTTAAACAAACCAAGCAGTTATTAAGTAAATGTTCATACGTTACAACTACAAACAATTGGTGCCACGAGTGATAAGGATTAATTACAGTTCTATTAATCATCAACAGTGTATTACGTGTTTTGAATTAAGGAATTAATAAAGTTGTTCTTTTATCTTGCCAATTACATGAACTTCTTGTTCAATGCTTTGTGTATCTGAACCAGAGCAGGTACAGTGGTAATAACTCCTGTTGGGGAAAGACATCAGGGGCAGTTTGTCCATATGAGCTGCAAGGCTGCAGTCCTCCAGAAATTTTGAGAAAAATTACATATCTGATTAAGAGGTTTTGGTAGGAGATAATGAACTTTATTTACAAGAATACAAATGAAATTACACAAATTCAAATAATCGCGACAGACTCTATGCGCTACAGAGATCAGAGCAGGCAATGCCCTTCCCAGCCCTTGAATGCTGGCTTCAGTACAGCTATTGTGAGTTATAAGAAGAAGTCGGGATAGGGTGCAGTAAGTGCAACCCAGACTGCCTTTCAAGGACTCTGTGCACCTGTTTGCACTTTATAATGTTTCAAACACTGGCATTTCGATAACCATTTTACCCATGTTTGTAAATGTATTAATTTTTGCAGTTGTAATATGAACAAGAACAGTGTGAATCAGTATTTTGCAATCAACTCTGCCGAGAAGACCAAGATTAAGAATTTAGGCTTAGGCAACACCTGAGAGGTGCTTCTGCATCTTTCTGCTTTGGCCATGTCAGGTGTGGAAAAAGTAAAGAGTGAGAATATTATTAACTTCAGTGATAAAGTGAATGAAAAATCTGCCAAGTGTAAAGAAAAGAGAATGGAGTTTTTATACGAATAAAATGGTGAAAGAAGTAACAAGTTATTGAATGACGTTTTTATACTTTTTTTTTTAAGTTCAAACAAACTATTTAAGATTCTTATGCATGTATTTTACCAAAGCTTTAAACATTTGTAGTATTTCGTCACAGCTTTAAAATAAATAACCTGAAAAATTAAATGAAGCCATTTTGGTTAATCACACAATAATCCTAGACCCAGCCCTACCATAAGAAAATACCATTAGCCAGCACAGACAGATATAGACTGCAAAAATACCAACCACCAAATCTCTGCCATAAACTTTCACCCAAGTATCAGAGTTAAACAATTCACATATTTTCCATAACTCTTATATAAAAAAAATGGCATTGTGAGGCAAACCCTCTTATTGCATTATCAGATTACAGACATAACAGTATACCAAACACACAGGTTACACTTATAAAGTCAAAGCACAGTTTCCTCTTCAACAGCACTGGCTTTACCCACAAACACAAGTGACGGAAGTAAATCTACATCACTTAGTGAAACCCAAGTGAAAAATCAGCAAAAAACAATCAGTACTGAAGAGAAATAAGACATAAGCTGACTTGAAAAAGATGAATAAATTGTTGGCAAATGCTGTAACGTTAGACTCGCTCATAGCAGCATGCATACAATTCGTGGTAATGCTGACAGAATTAAAGAAAGTGTTAAGTGTTAAGAAACTAAACTGTTTGTGCAGAAGTCCACCACAGTCCTATCAGAATGGAACATACCAAATATTGCGAGTAGTCTCATACATTTTTACTGCATTATAAATAAATAAATATACTTACCTACTTACTCCATGGAGCACAGTCCTTCTGGAGAAGCTAACCAGTTCTCAGCTACTCAAGAAATACCCACCATTTTATGGAACCTGAAGGCTCATTACTGCATTTACAAGGGCCCACCACCTGTCCCTATCTTGATCCAGATCAATCCAGTCCATGCCCCCCATCCCACTTCCTGAAGATCATAAGTAAATATACTGTATAGAATATATAATAAAATATTCTCTACAGATCCTATGTCCATTAGTGGTACAGTCATACATAAAAGAGGATGAGGTTGTGAATCCCATTAGGGAACACACTGTTTTAAATGGGAATTCTGCATTTGACTTGCGCGATGTTTTGCAGTAACATACCCCTGGCATAAAACATGACCTGCCTGTACATAGATCTTCGTGTAAAGTACCCGCTTTTCTTGTCACAGTTTCATGAAACTGAATGTTCTCCACACATTTTACAAAAATGTATAAAACATATTTTGTGAAAATATGTCCAGTGTGAGCCGAGTTGTTCCATAAGGACTGATGAACAGACAGACAAACAGATGATAAAGCTAACAGTCACTTTTCGCAATTTTACAAACATGCCTAAAACTTGCATTTCACTGGAGTCTACAGTAAGTTCTACAGTGGTTTCTAAACAAGAAAGTAAGTGTTCTGTTACCTCTATGAAATGTGAATGTCTTACTTCTAGAACACATGTGAACATACCTTCATATCTTTGACAAGACAATGAACTTGGAATGTAACTGATCCTGTCACAGCACTAGCAATGTACTGACATGTGCCATCATCCAAGAGATTTATTTCATCATTGGTGTACACTACTTTGTTAATCATTTCAGAAATCTTGAGGTTCTTTGTGAGGAATCCTGGATTTTCATTCAATTCTGAAACTCTATGAGAAGCTCTGGAAGAAAACACAAGAAATCATATGTAAAACCACATGCACATAACACAGGGTTCAAAACCTAAGCCACCAGGTTTTTTCACCATTACATTCACAATGGATCCAAACAATCTAAGTACAAATGCCCCTCTCATCACTCACAAACTTCGAAGGGCTTCTAACTCTGCGTCAAGCACGTTAAAACCTTCTAATCCTGAACTCATCCACTAGATGAAGAAAGAGCAGGATCTGTGGCATCATTTTATGTCAATTTAGAAGTTTCAACATGTGTCACTGTGAAACAATGGCTTGTGAAGTTTGACTGGAGTGTCATCAGAAATTTCCATTGCTTCCAAAAATTGTAAACTTTAAATAAAGAAGAATACACATATGTGATTGCATTCACTCAGCGGCTAGAGATGCATTGGGCAAACAAGTAAAAAAAAGGGTGGTAGAAAATATATATGGTCAGAAGAAATAGAAGCCACAGTTTGAAGAAAGAAAAGCTCTTATTTAACGGCCTTAAGTACAAAGAAACCTGAGGACTGAGAAAACTAAAAAAATTATAGACGAAATGTTAAACATTTAGTTGCACATGAGAGTAGTCATGTGTGGAATCAGAAATGTGCTCAAACTGATACATATATATAGAAGGTCAAATATGTACTGAGGTATGGAAATTCTTATGAAGTGTGAAGACCGAGTAGAAGGATAGATCCGCAAATGAAATAATATCCATTGGAGAATAGAACACCTATTATAAGAGACTGCTGGCAGAAGATAGGACATCTTTTATTACGAATGAGACGATTACTAGGGAGACCACAATGGAGGATAAATCAATAACAGCGACTACTGAAGAAGTGGAAACAGCAGTGGAAAAACTAAAGATTGGTAAAGCAGCTGGACCGGGAAATATTCCAGCAAAATTGCTCAAGAACACCCCTCAGAAGCTTTAAAAATGATAGCACAACTATTCACAGTATGCATAAATGAACATATAATACTCAAAGAGTGGAAAATAGCGCATATTACTGCCATCCTCAAACACAGTGATAGGAAAAACTGTGATAACTATCGTGCTATCTCAGTAACAAGCACCTTTAGCAGGCTATTCGGATGAATTGTAAGAGATCTAATAGAAACCAAATACTCAGATAAAGAAGTGGAACAATTAGCAGGATTTAGAGCAGGAAGATCATGTAATGATAATACTTTTGTTCTCAAACAGCTTATAGAAAAGCAGCTAAGTGTAGGAAAAGAAGTACACTTGCTGTTTGTTGACCTTGAGAAGGCCTATGACAACATTCCTTTAATAAAACTGTGGAAAGCACTTGAAGAGGCAGATGACCAGGTGGTGATGGCCCAAAGTAAGTAAGATTTGGAGTATATGGGCCGGAAGCTCCAAGAAGAATATTCTAAATGGGATTTTACCATGAACATTGCTAGAACAAAGTACATGTCTGTGGGTACCGATACAAATCATCTAGAGATAGACAACAGTGACATCATTACTGGCTGTACTGAATTTAGGTACCTGGGAACCATATTTACCAAAGACGAAAGAGACACTAAAAATATACGCCACAGGGTAACACAAGCAAGGAAAATAATAGGTGCATTGAATGGGGTACGATGGTCAAAGAACATAACAAGAAACTGAAAAAAGATGATTTATAATAGCATGGTTAAAAGTGTCCTAATTTATGGAGCCAAAACTTGGAGTTTATATAAGGATGACAGGAGGAGAATTAATGCAACTGAGATGGATACATTAAGATGACCAGCAAGGATTTCTAAACTACACAGAAAAACGAATGAGTATATTAGAGGAAAAATGGACGCGCAAGATATGATATTGGATGACATAACCCGAAAACAACTTATTTGGTATGGTCATGTCGAGAGAATGGACCCAACACAACTACCAAAAATTACACTGATCTACAAAATTTCACTTTTTTTTTCTAGCAGAAATGAAATGAGCCAATTCTTATGTAAATTGAGCTGCTGAACACGAAAATCACAATGAAAATGCTTCATTGGCTACGGTTTTCGAGTTATCGTGTCTTACGTGTACTACGCAGGTTGCGTAAATCTCTAGCGCAGTCGGGCCTTCTTCGCCTGCCGATTGAACGTCGAATTTGGTGAATCCCGTATTAAGGTCCAGCAATAAT
>Ga0268261_10003035_pt1 | contig 12201 bp, 3 predicted proteins | sample TergutNc150P1_FD_190353 | JGI IMG/M metagenome (GOLD analysis project Ga0268261, IMG submission 190353) | Nasutitermes corniger P1 segment gut microbial community from laboratory colony in Florida, USA - Nc150 P1 (SPAdes) (version 2) | ecosystem: Host-associated > Arthropoda: Insects > Digestive... | reverse complement strand
CTCCCCCCCCCCCGAACAAACACTAACGGTGAAAACGGAATGACAGTTATTCAAATTATTCCTTGCACAACGCAAAATATTTGATTTATTTATCTTATACCGGCTGAATATGCCGTTGCTGACTGAGGTAGCCAAAGTGCACAAAAGTGCAAGTCGAAACTATGCCACATTACTTACTGCAATTCGTTTCAGATCAATTCTTATCAATCGTTACAATGACTGCCTGCCATTGAGGAAAATGTCCTTATTCCAAATAGAACAAAACGTATCACAGAACATAATCTTTTATCTCCTAACTGGACCAATTATGTGAGAATTTCATCACGACCTAGTGATTAATATACCTCCAAATTTTCAATAGCCATCTGAAAATCATAGGCGCCATGTTCAGGCATTAGTAGCTCAACTTTCCAACAGCCATTTCAATCTCAAACACACGGGGTTCTGATGCAAACAACTAAGCGGTACGCATTGCAATCATAACACAACTAACATTACGTGCACTGAGAAAGTGACAGGACTGAATCTTATACATCTTCGAAATACTGTGCAAATCTGCCAGCAGATTAAAATTCTGGTCCTTTGCTGTATAATTTCTAGGATGGTAGCCCTTCTTAAATTCATTGTTTTCCCTAAACAAGTCTCTAGTTTTCTTTTTCTTATTGTTGGTTTCAAATTCAGTATACCTACGTTACAAACACTCTTCACTGACAATGACTTATTATATTAGTGTTCGTTGCGCACTGCTTTTTTCAAATTTTATTTACATTTCTTGAAATGTAACAATAAGTGTCAGCAGAGTACACGAGGAAAAACAAAACTCAACCGCCCTAATGCGGGCGTCGATGGCTTGTGGTCACTTATCACTTATGAAACTGCAGTTTATATTGTTTTGCATCAACGAAGGAAAAGAGCAGTCAGAGCTGCAGGTTTTTATACTGAATTGCATATGTATAATTTTGTTTTTGACCGTAAATAAAGACACACCGTAGGGACAAAGGGCACAGCAGGTCGTAAGGACTGTCACCGCATACTGCGGAAAGTTCGTATGAGGCACAGCGTTTTTTACTACATACCGCGCATGTTGGAGGGAGCAGACAAAACATTACACGATCACTGTGCAAGTGAATCTTTCCCAACCTTCATGTTCGACATGTAAGCAGCCAACAGGCCTCCGCTATGGGCGTTGGAGTGCAGCAGTTGCATTAGCTCATTTCTGAGGAATGTGCAGGGTGTACAGGCTGAACAAATTTGCAAGCCTTTACAATTCACTGGACCAAAACAGATGATGAGGATTTGGATTCCCGGCAAGAATAACACAGATTTTTATTAAATTAGTCCAAACTGTCTGTGGAACCCATCCGGCCCCTTTTCAATGTGTACCGGGTGTTCTATTGTCGGAGATAATCCAGGCGGGGCGTAAAATTCAAGACTCAACTCCTTATACCGTCCAGGTTAGGAATGAATGGAGCTATACTTCTACTCACCCTACATGTCTGTACGACATGCACAATAGCAACTTTACATTTTACACAGAAAACGTACGTACAAGCATTTATAGTCAGCCTCTTATTGCACCACAAATATATGCGTCAAAATGCAACTTGATTTGGATTTTCTAAGCAAAAAAAATTTGAGGAAACTGGGGGCAGAGAGAGAGAGAGAGAGAGATGATGTGCGTAACCAAATGAGGCATTGATTGAGACCCAAGACTCATATTTCTCAGGATTACTGAAAAGAAACAATTTACACTGTAGTAATTATATTGTATTATCACTATAAAGTATTACTTAAACTACTTTATGGGTCTGCAATTCTGTGATGAAAAAATCAGGCAGGCATGTTACTATCAGCGTTTTTACGTCACCGTGTGCTGATTCTAACCCACACTTCAGTTGTGATACACTGTATTTGCAGTGACGAATTAACAAGCGTCGCTGTGTATACAAGTCTGTTCAGCATGTGACGTCTGTTGATGACGATAGGGAGTGGGTAAAGGGGAGGGAGGTCAGGGTTCACCTGTATATGCTAAACAGTACCCGTTCCCTGCACAGTGAGGGAAGACATTAAACCAACGCACCTTAACCAATGAACTGTATTTATGCACTGCAGATTAAATTAGTGAGGTTAGGTTAGAAGGAGTCTGGGATGCTACCAATCATGTGGCACGGTTCGGTTAGGGTACACTGACTAGTCAGCTGGAAGGAAGACTGTACCAAAACCACTGCTCATTGAGGGACAAAATGACGCTATATATCATGTCACGCAAACCGCACATTTAAAATATGTTAATCCTAGCATTTTATTTATGATGAATCGCAGTCAGGCTACGTCGAGAATTGCACTTTTCAGTACCAGAGCGAAGTACGGATTTGTATAGGGTCATCCCTTAACATGGCAACTGTAGGTTACTACTCAGTGTCGGTACGTTTATCGTAACCCGCTCAACCGACCGCCCACACAAGCGGCAAAGTAGCGGTGGTAACAAATGATAATTGCTGGAAAAAACAATTTCATGACGGGCACTTTATATACACTAAAACACAACAAATTATTCTTGTTTTTTAAAGCTTTTAATAAATGACTTTACAATTGGTTTTTATTAGGTAAACAGATTTCCAATGAAAAGTCATTCACACAAACACACACACACACACACACACACACACAACTGTACAAACAGAAACGGTAGATGTGTCTGTAATATAGGGTGTTCTATATACATACTGTTAAGCCTATGAAGGCAATTGAAACTTCTACGTGTAGCCATCGATTTAACCATAGATGTCGCTCGTGCTGCAGTAATTTACGGTCCCGAAGCCTACAATTTAAGCTCTGTATACAAAGTGATACTAGTCTTGGCATTTACCGAAAGCGGTGTGGTGTTAAAATCGAAAAAAATCCGTTTTTATGAGTAGCATACGGCTGTCTACTGCTCTGAAATAGAGATGTCGCCAGTCAACGACGAAGTCACTCTTTTTAAGGGAAAATATCAAAACAGGTGCGAAGATTAAAACGAGAAAATGGCTGACGTCAGTGAATTATTATTATTATTATTATTATTATTATTATTAGTAGTAGTAGTAGTATTACTATCTGCAATTGAGTTTTTGTTCGGTGGCAGTATTCCTTATACTAGTACAAACAAATAAGAATGAATATATATAAACGAAACAATAAAAAACAAAATAAAACTAATACAAAACGCAGTAAATAGAAGTACACATATTACGAAAACACCCACACATACACACAGCCACACATTACAGAACAAGTTAAGACAACCACAATACAAGTTAAAACAAACACAGTACAAGATATACCCAAATGAAATAGTCACAATATAATCAATTATAAGGTCAAAATTCAGTCTAATATGAACTGCAAATGGGAAGTAATTCAAGCTTTACAAAGCCAATTATTATGTAAATTTACAACTGAAATTCAAAAACATTCGCTGTAAGCGTTTAAGTGTACATTTGCCCGCTTAGGCCAATTTAAAGTTATAAAAACCAAAACTAGCCTGAATTATAATTAAGAAAATTCAGTTATATACGAACACGAACCAACCCCCGTCTGTGTTATAAGGAATAAATTAGGTAATTTTGTCAAATTGCTGTTCATTCTAATGTTAATACAAATAAGAAGGTATTTTGTGCGCAAAACATAGAGTTTCTTCATGCTAAATACGATGGTAACTAAACAATAACTGACCTTTAAACGTCTGAATTACCTATGCAGTCTCAAGGTCGTACTAAATAAACAAAGAAACGCAGCGCTTTTAACATTGACATGTACCATCATCGAGGGCTACATCTGCAAACACGGTGCTAATCATCAAACATCTTGTAAACAATGACGCTCTTGGACACAGGGCAACAGGAACTTGGAGTACGTTACTTCATAACTCGCTGGAGTGTATTCATTTCTTCCGTAGTTCGTACTAAGACAGTACCGTAGCCACTTCCAGAGCGAGTTCTCCATTCAGTGTGATGTAGTGCTTCCGCTTTCAATTTTCAGTGTCTTCACGTTCCCTTAAAGTTACCCAGTAGCTGCGTAGTCTTCTTCCTCGTCTCCCATTTACTTTTATCCTTCTTTTAATAACTTGTTGTAGAAAGCGGTTCTTACCCAAATTTGATTAATCCAGTTTGCCTTCGTTTAACTGTATGCAGGATATAGTTTTCCTCCTTCACTTTTGGTAACACTTCTTTATTTCTTATGCAGTCGATCCAACAGATCTTCTCTGTCCACCTCCAGCACGAAACTTCAAAACTCTCAAGGTATTTCAGATATGCTTTCCGAAGTGTCCAAGTTTCAACACCATACAAATCTATGGTCAAAATGTAACAGTTTATTAGGTTCTTCCTCCGTTAATGTCCAACTTGTTGGTGATAAGAGCCTTCTTCTTGTCGAACGCTGCTTTTTGCATGGCAATCCTGATGTAATAACGTGTACGTCTTGCAACATTTGTTTTCATGCTTCACAAGTAGTTGAAATATTGCAGCCCAGTACGGAAATAAAATGTAGCCACCGACAAATCGCACTTACGGATGTGACAAGTATTGAAGAATCCGTGTTGGAAAAACATGTAGGAGAATTTTTCAAATTTGAGGAGAAAGCAATGTTGCTTTTATCATTTCAATAATTCATAACTTTAGCTAACACAACTCTAAACTCCCTGAAGATGGTGTATTAACACCGAAACATGTCGGAGTAATTTGATATAAATTTACGCTATTTGTTTGTGCATATGTTGGTATGTAATAAACATTTAAAAGCATTGTTAATTTTTCGTAAGACAAGAGCCTTGATTAAAAAGAGATATCATAATAGAAAAGAAATAAGATTTGAAGGGACAAGAGCTCAATGAAAAGTGATATTTGAATTGAAATAGCCTTGCTTGTGTGCGTAGTGAGGTGTGTCATAAACTGCACGCTGGAACAAATGTTCGTGCTACTAAATATAAAGTTTAGAGCACAAGATGCTAGTGCTACTGAGCTCACAGATATACTAAAAATATTAGTGCCACTAATATCACAGATATATAACAAAGTCTATGTGCCAACAAACCAAATGTAAACTATAAAATCTTATTGCCCTTAAACCTACACATACAATACAAAATGTTATGCCAAGAAAACTCTCAGATTATAAAATGTCAGTGCCATATTCACAGATAAGCTATAAATGTTAGTGCCACTAAACTCACAGACATACTACGAAATCACACTTAAGACACCGATACAAGGAGCGGACAATATTTTGTGTGCGTGTGTGTTTATTTTTACATGTGTATGATGCACTTCAAAATACCTACCAACAGGGGTTTAGATCCCGTAAAACAACAACATAATTTTGTAACAAAATTAACAGTGTTGTCACCCGCCCAGTGATGCTCTTCAGAATGTCAGGCAGACTCGCTTATACTTTAAAACAAACTAGTTACCGGCCACAGTTACATCGGCATACAACTTTGTATTGCAAGTACAACGTTTCGTCCGTTTCTGTAGATAAACCAGACACTGAACCTGAAACTCCCGAAAGCCTAACCAAGTACACAATTTGTGTCACCAGATGATAATAACCTCATATGAAAACCCGCGACCATTTGTCTGTGAATCTTGTGACCTCACTGTAGTTTAAATCGAAATAACATTATATTCACATTGCAGAAATTCTCTAGTTAATTTAGCGTTGTAGTTAGCGACAGATTCTGAATACCTCTGACTGTGTCACAGTAGACGTGTGGGCAATACACATATTAGTGTCACTACTAATTAACTGAACTTCACACGGCCAGTCGCTAAATTATTTCACCTGCGAGTGAAGCAAAACGAAGGACTAGCCATAAACACAGACATAACAAAAATGTGTGCACTGTAACCATGTGATTCGACCAATGGTACCCACACTCAGTCAGCTGAATCCAGGACACGACCTTTATAAGTTTCACTTGCTCTCCCCCATGCTTGTACTCCATTCCATTTTCCTCCTCCAGGTTGTCTTTTTAAACATTTTACGCAGTTTTCGTAATTTTATTCGTTCTACACGACTTGTCGAATTTTATAATTAGGAGTTTGCAAATCCTACTAGTAATATTAGACCTAAAGAAAATAATTGTGAGAAAAATAAAAGAATTTATTCATTATGCATTCTTTTATTCTACAAAATCTTAACTCAACTGAATATTCTGTAGGCAGAGTTTTCTTTCTTGGGCGCGTGTACAAAATTACGAAAAGCGCCTATTAATTCGTGATGGGTCTGCATACTTGTCTGTCCTCATGGACGTTAGCTCCCATTCAATGGATTGTCACAAAAGTTTAGATTATTAGGATTTCACTAAAATCTGTCCGTAAAAATTTAACTTCGGTTAAAATCAGACAAAAATAATACGCAATTTACATGAAGGCGTATGTACATTTATGAATACTTTGGCTACTAGCATTACCAAAAATAGATACCGATCCACAGGAATTGTTAATAATTTGTCATGTTTATGCACGTGATTTACATAATGCATAGTTAAGGGGAAAATGTGCAGTCATGCTATTTAGTATCAAATGAACAAGTCTAGGAGTACAAATTGTGGCATGTCGCTAGATTGTGAATATACCTTGAAATTGTTACGCAATAATGTACGGTAAATAGAGTAAAAACATGCAGACGGGATGAAGGGGTGAGGAAATTCATGACCGAAAAATTAAACAAATCAAAAAGCAGAATATAAATAATGAATTTTACAAATAAATAGCGTAGCATTTTGTAATAATATTAGTAACATTCTGCCACATACGCATAATTGTAAAAAATAACAAACAAGACAGGCAATGTACGTATAAACGTAACACTGGGGCGCGTTCGTGCAACCAGTGTTACAATGGAAAAGCAATACACATTGCGTATTCTGAGTGTGTGTTTGTGGCCTTAGGTATCCAGCATGCAATGCGCATGCGCCATATTTTCATCTCTGTCCTGACCCGCTTTACAATATTTATCCACATTATCTCATAAATGGCACGATTTTTTTTAAGTTATTGAACACAAAATGCGTGTTTCAGGTTTCTCTATATTTGTCTGAAAAGTTTGTCATTTTAAGAGGAAATGAGCGAGATGTGGTCGAAAATGTGTATTGGTCTTTATGTAAAGAAACCGTTATGCTTGTCAGGTTTTAATGGACCTTGAAATTTTTTCGACAAACTTAAGAAAAATCCCCAAATATCAAATTTCACAAAAATCTGTCCTGTGGAAGCCGAATTGTTCCATGCGGACGGACAGACGGACCGACGGATAGACTGACGGACCGAAATGACGTGGCTAATAGTCACGTTTTGCAATTTTGCGAAGGCGCCTAAAAACGCTACCGACGGTGAAAGAAGGGATCCAGATGACGAAGACCAGACCGCGCCTTAAATGGTACGCTATGTCCAACATTTCCTGCTAATTAATTGCTTTTATTGTACTACACGTAAACATGTGCATTATAAAGGAACAGGCGGACGCATACAAAGGGCAAAATAAAAGTTGCATTGGCGCTGATATTTCTGAGCCATCTGCTATGTGTTATTCGTTCAGTTAGCATCGGCAGGGAATCTTAATGCTAAAGGCCAGTTGTATAACGGCACAGTTTCAAACCCAGCAGGTGAAAGACATAAGACTTTCTTCAACTCTGCAGTGGCCAATGAAGACGTGCTCGATGTTGTGGCTGATAAAAATGTTCGACGGTAAGATGTCCTCTGAAATGCAGACTCTGGTCACCTACCAATCATTTTCCGTTACGTGAATCATAATACATTTTGGGGTTATGAGAGCGCTGTAGAAAAATTCACAAATTGGGAAGGGTTGTAAGGAAGGTGCAGAACGGCCTGGTTATCTACAGCTTTTGGTACCTCGGCATGCAGGTTGAAGACCAGGAAAGTTTATATGTGGGTCCAATTACAGAACGTCCCTGGTTCGATACCTTGCTAGGGAAGAAATATGGTTTAAGAACATTCTAGCAACAAGCTTGGGATCGAGCAGGTAAAATGGTATGTAACTGGGAGTGACTCGAAGAAATGCACGTGAACGGTGGGAAGATAAGTACTCATCCGAAGCCCTCTTTATCGACCTATTGCGAAGTCCGTTTCCAAGAGGGCTGGGCCAAACTTACGAACCGCATTTCATGGTCTCTTAGGCACAACATTTTATCCGTTGCGTAAAACCAAATTAACTGCCGACTGCTTGGAAGACCAATTCACAAGTCGTGATCAGTGCGACGCAGTCCAAGAGGGCCCGATGGAGGCTAGAATCCACGCTCTGCCCGAAACCATGGGTAACAATCCCGCTATTACAGTGAGACCATGTGACGTGCCCAACTAATGACCTCCAGAACTGAGAAAGGCTTAGGGAGTTGATAACATTTCAAACGTAATCCTCAGGCACTAATCAAAAATTTTTGTAATATGCAATACATCTTTTTAAATCACGGTCTTCGGGTGTCCGTAGTCCATCGTTCTAAAAAAAAGGCAAAAGAAATAACTATTCCCAGACCCGGCAGGGACAGTAAATTTCTTAAAAATATACGTTCAATCAGCCTTTTCTCTGCTACTTGCGAAATCTTCGGGCAAACGTCCCTAATAATGGTAAAAAAGTACACAGAAGGAAGGAATCTGATCAATCCAAGTAAACTCGTCTTTCGTGCGCGTCACATCACATTTCAGTGTACGATGCTCACGAGCCGGGTGACCTTTTGTTTCAGAAATATGGTATCTGGCTTCGGTAAGTAAAAGTACCCGTCTTTAGTCCATACAAGATGGCCGCCAGCCGCAGCGCTGACGTCATGAAGAAATAAAAATAAAGTATGATTTCCCTGAATGATGGAGATTCCCCTTCCCCTACCCCTCCTCTCCCGGGGTAGGGTTGAATTAACATGGCTGCCAGCCGCATCGTGGGCGTCATAAAGAAATAAAATTAAGGAGGAGGTTCGAACCCCGAACTCGACCCTGACACTCCTCCTCCCTAAAATGGTTGTGTAGAAGGTTTTAATCGGAGTTAACCTCGACTCCACGACCCTCTTCCCCTCCTCCTCTCCAGGTTTTGTAGAGGGTCTTAAACTGAGTTAACCACTGGTTATAACGATGATATAGAGAAATGAATTTAAAATAGGATCCTCGTTTGGTTAGGGAATGGCGTTAGGTTAGGTAGGGGTTCTGCTTAAATTAGAAACCGGAGTTTATTTTAAATAATGTACTGTTAAACTATGATTTGCGCGGTTGTCGATTGAAATGAAGATGTTACAAAGAAAGAAGGTAGGGTCATGAAGGCAGAACGTGCGTTCGTGTTAATGTAGAGAAACCAATTTTACAGAACGTTATTTTGAAAAGGTCCGACGTGAGGATGTGCCTGTTATGGTTTTGTGAACTACTACTAATACACAAGGTCGTTTACAGCACGACGTGAGAATGTGATGATTGCAGTTTTTTAATTGTTAAACGATTTATTCAGAACATAACATAAAATGTGCCGTTTGCCTTACCGACTTTGTAGTTTCATTTGTCAAGCATGTGATTCAGAGTATAAAGAGGGGTAGAGTTAGCTTATCACCGCATACAGTTCGACAGTCATACTACTCACATCGTTAAAGTTATCTGAATATAAAGTGTGTGTTATGTGTATATGTCATGCTACTTTACTGTATACTTAGGTGAATTTGTAAGTTTGACTTATGTGTGTGCGATTTACTAAAGTGTTTACGGAACCCGGTGAACATTTAGTTTTGGGCTGTGCTAATCATTTGTCCTACTTCTGCGTAGACGTGTTTTTAATAAATAGAACGAACCGCTTAAACAGCTGACTGTCAAAGGAGCTGACACTGCATAATGCTTACGCGTGCTAGTGATTAAATAGCATCGCTAGCCACACTCGCGTTATCTCAACTGATTGATACAACCTACAAACACATCCGCACGGCTAATATTGAATTACACCCATTCTGATTGTTGTCGAACCTGTTGCATCTTTCACTAACCGTAGCAACAGCGCTGAAGCCCTCTTCACTCTGCTAAGGATTGCCGTTACAAGAATTTCTACATATGTTGAAGGGCGTTGTAGCAGAATTTTCTTGCTGTGTACCCTGTTCCGTATCTCGCTGCAGAGAACTACGTCATGTACTGACTCATATATCGCTCTCTTCATAGCGAAAACAAAGACACGCTGTCGCAGGATACACTAAAAGGAACTAGGCACTAACAGTCTGTGTATGATAAAATGCTTATAGTATATGTTTTTTTAATGCCTGTGTTACATTGCAGGTCAGTTTCTGCCCTATTCGAGAAGGATGATTTAAAATATAAGATAAAGAGGGTGCATAAATTCGCCCCACACAAATAAATGTAAGTAATTACTGGCTATATTTTTAGGCCATGATTTTCCCATAACTTATACTAACAGTGAGAAGCCTCGTTAGAAAATTCCACCGGGCTTATAATTCCACCTACAGTTTGACATAGAAACACATAGACCGATCCATAAAAAGTAGAGCTAAAAACCGGCTGAAATAAAATGGCATTTCAACGCGTCATCCCCTGTTCCTCCATGTAGACACTAAAAATTTCTTTTAAAGGGTCGTCGTGGAGAAAATTCCGTACCCGGATCACGGGGACTGAATTTAAATGCTGTAAACTTAAGAAAGAATATAAATGTCTGCTGTACTAAATTTACTGAATTTTACTAAACAAAAAAAATTAAACCAACGTATTACATATTTACAGACGTATTCTATTGACATTTAAAATTTCCTTTTTATATAAATATTTGTACTGTTAATCTACAACGTTTATATATTATGGAATACACGTTGATCAGTTACAAGATAGATTTCATTTGCACAACCTAATTACAATAAGGAAGCCACAGGCACTATAATTCCCACTGTTGGCGGGACTTCTTCTGTGCCCTTAATGTAAAAGAACTGTACATCTGTGAATATGATGAATGGGCGAATCTTCAGAAGGCATTTAAACAGAACTAGAATGCATCGCATTTGAGTAGATACAGTAATGAACTCAGAATACATGAGATGAAAGAATTACACGATAATAGATAACCATGTTCAGACGTTAGTAATTATCTTACAGAGTGAGACCAGAATGAAGATAATATGATTAAATATTATCTCATTTTTGGGAGTCTTTGTGCAATTAGCATAAATGTTATATAACACATGATTGCATCAAAGCGGGACAGATTTCATGTAGATAAAATAGAATTACTAATGCGGCTAGTTTTAGGGTTCACAGCTACCGTCTCAGCTCTGAGACACAGAAGTGAGTGGATTGTAAGATATGTGTGTGGGCAAGTTTGTGTAAACTGTATATTTTTCATTTTCTTGGGGTTAAAATGTGTTTTGTTATCCTAGAAATATTAAAAGTTGAATGCTCTTGAAAGCACTATGAGCACGTGTATTGCGTTGGTTTGTTCAAAGGACCTACTTTGAACTTCAAGTTCTGTGTTTAAGTGACACTCTTGTTTCAGTAATTCCGTTTGTAAAGACGTAACACATATGAGCTATAGTCTATTTTCAGATCATAATGAAGGCTATGCTGTATATCTTCGGGGGTATTTTTACTCCCTTAGACATTCCGGACTTCATAGCATTCATCATTGGTATTCAGCCCTTAGGCCGGTTTAACAGGAACCAGAGCCCAGTCAGGTGACCGGTATGGCCCTGGCACACTGAATCCTGGGCAAGTTCTTAGGGGTAGGTTGCCATTGCTTTTCCCCGCCTTTAGAGGTTCCCACCTTCTCCGCTAGGCGCCTTCACGTCCAACGACGCGATAGACCTCTAGCAGCGGAAGGTGGAACTTTTCGTTTTTGAGAAATTTTCCGACAAATTTGGCCTAGAATCCGAATTCCACATAATTCTAGGGATGTTTTACATGCCGCAAATTTGCGACATGGGACAGACGACTTTACTTCCCCTCCGAAGGAAGGCGTGCTGAGGATATTTTGCCCTTAAAAATCCGACGGCTTCGGCCGGGTTTGAACCCGCGAACTTGGGTGCCAAAGGCTAGCACGTTAACCCCTAGACCACCGAAGCCAGAACTTCGTATGTACTTGTGGAATACTTTGATAAACTATCATCTGTCGGTTTCTGCTGGTTCGGAATTAAAGGAATTCTATATTTTATATATATATATATATATATATATATATATATATATATAT
>Ga0268261_10003034_pt1 | contig 12203 bp, 8 predicted proteins | sample TergutNc150P1_FD_190353 | JGI IMG/M metagenome (GOLD analysis project Ga0268261, IMG submission 190353) | Nasutitermes corniger P1 segment gut microbial community from laboratory colony in Florida, USA - Nc150 P1 (SPAdes) (version 2) | ecosystem: Host-associated > Arthropoda: Insects > Digestive... | reverse complement strand
CAGTCTATGCCCAGATCTCTCAAGTTGTCTGTTCCCTTCTGATTTGCCATCTAAAATGTCTGCATTTCTTATCATCCTCATCCATGCTGCACGTCCCATCCATTTGAACACAGCAATAGCCCCAGCTGATTGCTGCCTATTCCCAAAAATGAAGTGACAGAAGAGGTGAAAAGGGCTGTAGTGGCAGCACTTAAGGGGTTCAGAGAAAGAGGCAAGAGTGACTGAATATATCTGGAAGTGGTATGGTGGCTAGCAAGAATGTGTGATAGCAGAAGAGAACTTCATTGACGGTGATGTGAAGTGAAGCTTAGTAAGTTTTTGGCCCTGCCACATATTGGAAAAAATGGCAGTGACAGATTTAGTAAATGTTGCTGCTGTTATGATTTTCTGTTTCAGACAATTGCAAAAACAAAATTAATCCCTATGACTCTAATGGAAGTTGAGGAACGAGTGAACAGTTTCAAGCGTCTTGGAGAAGAGATATGTCGGAACATCCCAGATGTGCTGCTTGCAGCAATGAATATGCTTTATATTCAGTACAAAAAGACAAGGTGAATGTTGCTAATGTCACTTTTGGTCACTTTCAGATGTAACATATAGATAAATATATTTCATACTGACACAATTTTGCTGTTAAAAATGACTCATCATGTATAAGACTTTACACGTGACATAATATGTAGAGTTAAAAGGTACAGCAATTTCTATACAGTCCTCACCAGGCCCTGAGGGTTCAAAGAGGTTGAGGCTTACAGATTTCAAGACAGTTGATACATGAAGGTTGTATGTTTGTCAGCCCTACCCACCAGCTGACTTTACCCAGGAAATATTCCTGGTACTCATGTCTGTTAGAGGCTGAGTCAACCCCAGGGCCATAGTGTGGCCAGAGGTATATTGTCAATGACAAATTCCAATGGCGACATCAGGAATCAAACCCATGGCCTTCCAGCTTGTAGTGCAGTGCCTCAACCAACTGCACCACCATGTGTCCCCCAGAGTTAAGTTCTACAAATTTTATCTGAAGCTTTTTTGATATCATGAATATTTAAAAGAAGTACAAGAAAAATAATTTCTGCCTCTGGGCAGTATGTTACTTGTAGCAGCTTTGGCTTTCTGTCACCAGATTTTTATCTGCACTATATCACCATCAAAGTTAGTGAGGTATATAAAATCACAACATATGTATTTCTCCCTTGTAATTACTCATTAGAAATGTTGTTTGTACAGTCTTTGGTATCTTTTGTCCATACACATTTATAACTGAACTGCAATGTAATGTTCATCTTCGAACAGTTAGCTATTCAGCACGTCAAAGGAATTCTATTATAAACTTCCCTTGTATTATTATCACATTAAAATGAATTGTTTTGTCTCAGTGCAGAAAGGGTTGACATAACGTAGATGTACATGTCACTTAATTTTCAAATCAAATAACTAACAATGATGCAGCATGTAGAATGTTGTGGAATCCTTCAGTTAACATTTGTGGCACTGCCTCTTGTTATCACCAATTAATGGATAATGCTGATACAAGCCATTTTATTGTGATGGCTGCTGGAAGCATAGCAAAATTAAGTTCCTCTGCAGTTATATGCTTCTTGGCTGTAAGAAATGTTTTAAAAGCAGAAATTTAGAATTGTTTTGAAATGGCGTGATTGAGGTCACAAATGTTTATGGAGGAAATCGCAGTCCTTTATCTACCATCATTGCTTACAGCTGAGCACTAGCAAACACCTGAGTTCTTAACAGCAGGGTATCTGTGTATTAGACACTACTTGCCTGAAGCTGGGATTCACAAATTGTGCACTTACTGAAACCCTAGTACAGTAACTGAAGACAGAGATATAATGAATGGCCTGACATGCTTACATATGGTCGGGTGTTCAAAGGCAGACACAGAATGAAATGTGCATTCACTGCCATGCCCCCTGAGACAAACCATGCGAACATGAAACACCCTGTCTCTACTTCATTAAAAAGAATTCAGATTGGAGATATTTGTTGGAAATGTTACAGCTACAGTGTGTTGGGACTTGAAAGGTGTTTTGCTTGTAGTCTTTGAGGAAAGTGAGAGTAATCAAACATACCTCTTTCTGTGCAACACTGACACACTGGCTTACAGCTATTCAGCAAAATATACCCAGATCTTGTTGGGTGGGGAGGCCAAAAACCCTGCCCACAGTATAAGTATTTCAATCTTCAACAGAATAGTCTGTGAGTCTAAGAATGACATACTACACATAGAGAAGGTTCAGTGAATCACTTTATTATATACTTGTGTACATACACACACACACATTTGTCTTGAATGTGCTGGGAGTACTACTTGACATGCGTGACCTGCAGAAGTATCAGTTGTGACAATTATAACCCTTCTTATTTTTATCTAGCTTGAAAATGTTTATTTTTCTTTCAGGGGAGGAGACACAAACACTTCTAGCTCAGGACGAATGGAAGATAAAGTACGTGTTACTGTGTAAGGTTTTCAAATTATGCCACTGTATGTTTGTGAATAAGCCATCCAACACTAGTTCAGAGCTTATGCCAGGTTAACACATCATGTCTTAGATTCCTTTGTGTGTGTGTGAGTGAGTGAGTGAGACAGAGAGAGACACTTGAGTATAGGGGAAAATTATTAAAATTTTAATACACTATATTTCATTAAATACCCTGCCCACTGCAATCCATATTTTAGGAAATACAGAATAAAAGCTATGTGAATTGTGCACGTAATCAAGCATACAGGTCAGGTATGAGTGTACATAATACAAAGTGTCTCAAAATTCCATTGCAGTGTTCATCACATACTTTTGCTGCATGCATATACTTTGCAATTAGTTGCTTGTGGGAGGTGTTTTTGTTTCTTTACTTTTCTTTTTCTTTTTGCATAACACTCAAAACTATTTCTTCATGCTAAGCCCTGTAACGTCAAATTTTGGTTCGTAATTCACATCTGAACTGCCACTTCCCACAGATATACAAAACTTTTCTTCTGATTCAGGATATTTGATGTTTTTGCTAAAAAGAGGCTTGTACCTACCATAACTTTGCAGGTTCAACACTGTCATCTTTGTCGAGTCTTTTATACGACTATACTTCCAGTAACATTGCATTACCTGCCAGCAGCATGATTTTTTATTTATTTTACTGCTTAATTATTGTCAGTTTTTTCACTAAACAGTAAATGTCTTTAGTCTTGTTGTTTTAACAGAATGTGTATCATACCTCACATAGTAACAGCTAGGTGTGTACTGTGGTTGCATGGGGATGCATGAATGGAGGAGGGAGTTGTGCAACTTATGATGGCAGTAACAATGAGTAGTGTTATCACCCTCATAACAATAAACCATGCACAGTTGCCAGCTTTGTCATGAACAAGGTGCACATCCAAATTCTTGGTCTCATTTTTCTCACAGTAGTAATAATAATATATTGCCTGACCTGTACTGCATTGTTTTATTAACCAGCACAACACATTGGAAATACTTAATGTTCATGACTGTTTCATTCTGTTACAGCAGCTCGAGTATTTCCGTGAAAAAGCCCGTGCAATTACAAGCTTTGCAGGCACCGTTCCATATCGCATGCCTGGTGATACCAACAGCAGACTTGTTCAGTTGGAAATTCTTATGCATTAACAAAGTTGTACATGTGAGAGACTTCAGTTCAGTTGGTTGCTCTTTTTTAAGATAATAAAAATAATTTTTGCAAACTTCTTGTACATTAACAAAAATTTTACATGTGAATCCATTTCATTTGGTTGACTGTCCTTTTTTTTTTTTTTAAGATGATTAAGTCCTTTTTACAGTAAACATGTTTATTTTTAATTCAGATCTGCTTCAGTCTTTTCATTTACCATGGTCACCACATACCCAGAATTAAAGTTCGTGAAACAATTAGTGAATTCTAATCTTGCCATATTAATGCCATCAGATGAACCCTAATTACTTATCATCATCATCATCATCAACGTCCTTGTTACGGTAACCTTTATGCAGGGTATTTACCATTATATACCTGAAACAAACCATATTTCTAGGGTATATAGGTTTGCAGCTGTTCTTTATTTAAAATTTGTGCTACATGAATGTTATTAAGCCCGTGAAATATGTTTCATATTTTTACATTAACACCTGCCATTTATTATTGTTGTTATTATTATTCGTCTATTAACTCATGTTTAACATGTTAAAATCATACCAACCCATGCTTTTAATAACAAAGGTGAAGGCCAGTACATGTATTACCTGTTGCTGAAATGTGCTGTCACCGAAGAACTTTCTATGTTGCGTGTATTTAAGATTACAGATCTTTTTGTATGGTCATGTGCAACAAAGCCAGTAAGTCTAGAAGCTTGAGAACATGCAGTGTGAAAATGACCCCTCTTGCAGATATAGTGACAGGTAAGTAATACACTGCTTCTACTAGCAACTGCTGTTGCACTTCAGTGCTTGCTTCTGCATATTTTCCCATTTTTGTGGTAAAAGCAGTGTGCATATTACCCAGATTTGGTATGCTGACAGCAATTAAATACACTATATTATTGGATTTCTCAAAGAGTGTGATGTCAGGGTGGTTATGCAAGACAGATTTATCTGTATTCCCCTGTCCCAATATTGTGTCAGATTATTCTCTAAGACCTTTGAGGGATTGTACTTATAATAGGGTGTACTTTCATTTAGTAGGGAGTACTATTGAGCCAGTTTCTCATGCCGTATTTTTGCAACATTATATCATGTCTGGCAACCATATATATGCTGAATGTTTATTACAGCTGCACTGCATCATCTGTGGTGCCATCCTTTACAAACTATCAGATTATACTCCCCCCCCTGTAAATCTAGTTGCCCTTTTGTGGGGGTCTCATCTAATACTGCATAAAAGCAACTTCCTAACAGGTTTTACATACCAAATTTCTTAAGTAATAACTTCTGCATTTTTATTCACAAAATATACACTTGTCCTCTGCGTATCTAGTATATGGTCCCTACTTTAAAACATGCCTGTCCTCAGACTGTGGTTTATGCTGTTTCCATTCATACATAATCATAGATTTTGACATTCCCTCTAATATTTCCCAAGCTGTATTTATATCTGCATTATTACCCAAATTCTCCAAAGCTGCATATCTGTTCAAGATTTTAAACTGATACTGTTTTCTAACTTTCATGTCTGGCTTCTCAATATTGAATCTTGCCATATCAAACTGCTGTACTGGTCTGTTACTTACTGACAGGATGTCCTTAACTTCTGCAACCACCTGACAGTGATCAGTATCACATTAGGCTCCTCTACAAGACTGTATGTCAAATATGCTTCAGTGTCATCTCCTGTCTGTCAAGATATGATCAGTCTGATTTGGGTACTGTTAGTATCAATAAAATTTCAACCTCCAATGTTTCTACAAAATACTGTTTACTTTTTGTGAATTTTATGCCCAACTATTGGGAAGCACACTGGATGGACTATTGATTCCATTCCTATCTTCTTTGCACCAAACCACAAGCTTCACCTCATGAAGCCACAACACACAGTTTGGTGACTACTTGCAACATCGCACTGAGCACCGCAGGTGGCAAAATTTGGAAACCCAAGCAGTGTAAATTACAACCTTGTAATGTGCTGAACTGTGTTGTTTTCCTTTCTCTTTCAGTTCATAAGCATTCTTGCCATATAATTGTTCACACTTGTACATACAGACACACCCTGTACTTAATGACATATTCATGCCCTGTCTGGCACAGTGAATATTACAGAAATTGTTCTACATTTCAAAACTATTTTGTAGATTTTACACATTTCTCAGTAATATGCAATTTTAGGAAATCCACTGCTAAGCATAAAAGATAAGTTTCACTGTGTACCATTACACAAGACAATGCTCGTCTGTTTACCATCCTTATCTCGATTCAGCACAATCATAACATATTTTATTGCATGCTGAATTCAATAATATCCCACTTTACCTAATGTAAAATTCCAGAAGTAATGCATATGCCTTTGCTCAGGTCTTCTACTCTTCCATCTTTCACCTGGAAATAATTTTAAAGCAAAAGTAAACCAATGCCTGTTCAGGCCCAGAGGGTTGGAGGAGGTTGAGGCCCCCAGATTTATAGACAGTCAGCACATGAAGGTGGTAAGATTGTCAGTCCTATGCACTGGCTGCCTTTACCTCCTAGGAAATATTCCTGGGGTATAGTACAGCCAGAAGGATTAAGTCATTGAAAATTCCAGTGGTAACATGGTCAGGAATCAAACCTGCTACCTGCTGGCTTGTAGTGCATTGCCTCAACAAACTGTGCCATGTGGCACAGAAAAAAATGAACAAGCAATTATTATAACAGTAAATCATTCATTGCTTCAGTCAAGCAAGGACCCACACTTACATAACAGATTCCCATAGTGTTAATCCCAGACAGGAATTTGGGGTAGGGGGAACCAGAATGTCTGGCCTCTGTCACCAGGGTTAGATCCTCCCTGTTGATATAACTGAGTCTTGTTCAGTACAGAGAATTCCTAATTTATTACAAAGAGCAAATGACCCAGAAGTATCATACCTGTCAGGAATATTCATGGAAATAAAATCAAGTTGTCATACAGGGTCATTCCCTTTCATCTCTTCCTGTTAATATATGGTAAATGCTATTAGAAAATGGCAGTAAATTATCTAAATTTTACATAAATGGTTTTCATATAAATGCCCTTTTTACTGCTGACGATCAGGAAAATATCTCCAGTTCCATTTACAGATTACAAAATACAATTATTGAATCAAGTATCAAAGTTACAATGTTAAAAACAAAAGTAACTAATTTCATATTATGGTGTTCTGGATACTAACAATGGTCACTACCTATAAATCTACACAGTGCTGTAATCCAGAAGAAAATATGAAGTGTTACCACCATCACCACCTCAAAATTGTGTAATTTAGTTCATAAAATGTATAAGCACAATTAGCGCAATCTCAGTGAATTTTTGTTGCCACCTAGTATAATGCATTTCACTTTGTTGTTATCATTTGTTCATAACTGAACACGAAACTTTTCAGTAACACATGCAGAGTTACTTACAGCCTTATAATCCAGGAACATTTCCTTGAAAGCTGTGAAGTCAGAGAAGGTAAATAGCACATCAAATACCTCACCATCTAGCTCATCCTTTCGCGCCCTGCAACACATGAACAGGTATATAAAATGGAATCACTTTTCACATCACATGTATGTCAATTCTCATTAGGCAGGGGCATGAATGTAAAAATATTCACCACCTGATTTTCATGAGACTTGGCATGAATATCAACAGTGGACATTTCATATTCTTATAATTTAACTGTCATCAACAGTACTAACACTAATCATGCTGTGTAGGAAAAATGGAAAATAACAAATGCCAACATCAAAGAATTTTAGCTCAATCACTCTGCTTCAGGTTACACAATACAGGAATAGAAAACAGACTGATGCTGTCTGTAGCTCTTTCCAAATTTCAGGCAAATTATCCTCAGTCCAATCATTATGAACCTTAACATATTTATGTGCTTGAGATGTGCTTACTTACTGTAAATGTTCAATGAACCTGTCCATTGAAAAGTTTGGAATTTGCTTTGCAAGGTGTGTCTCAATGTGTTTTTCAATAATCTCTGTCTGGAAACAAATCAAGTAATGTCAGTTCACTGACAGACGGAATCTCCCATATTATAATACAGACCAGAATTAACACTAGCACTCATCATGGAAAACTGTTTTGGCTTTGTCACAATTAAAAGGCTACCAGAAGACCATCTCCTGGAGCTCAAAAATGTGCATTTTAATTTTTAAAAATAGATGAATTCTTACATATTCTTTGAAGATATCCATGTAGCATAATTTGTTTTCCTCGTTGTCTTCAAACTCTTGCCAGTACTTTTCCATGAAGCACTTTTGCAATTCTTGGAAGTTTTCTTCTGTAAGAAAAGTACCATTTGTATTTCTTCCCTAAAATACTGTCAGTGGTTAATGACAAGATAAGAGCATCATGTATGTAGTGACATGCTGCAGATTCAAATGCTATTGGGTGATCGGCACTGAAGACTATCAGTGAAAAAGAGCAGAATTATACAGTGACTGCTGGTGTTTCATGTCAGTTCATTTTATAACAATAATGGAAAGCTGTAGACATAACTGGTGGATGCACACTTCACATTCATTCTTTGGGAGAATGTTCAATTTTCATGTAATGTAAAGGAGGTGTTTACAAACTGATATGAACTATTATTTTTTTCAATTGACATGTTTTACTATAGACCCCAACTTTTTAAATTTAAATGAAATCCACTGAGTAGTCACCAAGACCTAACATGTAAACGGATGGATGAATGGTTGATTTCAACATACAGTCTACCCTACTAGCATTCATTTTGTGCAAAGAATATATAACAATTAACATCATTCTCTCATGATTCCCATTATTGTGCACTATATGCATGTTCAGTTCAATTAATTACATTTCCTGAGCTCATAAAACGTTTTACATACTGTACACAGGCAAATTTGAATAATTAAATTAGATTTGTATGTTATGAAAAGGGGAATAAGATGTACTGTTTTATTTTTCAGCATAATTTACACATGTTATAAATAAAGTACATTATGAATTATATTCTTACCCATAAAAATATCTTCAATATGTCCTATGACCGAGTCAAAGAACACATCATCAGCACTGGCTTGGGCACTTAATATTTCCAAGTCATCAGGGTGTTCTGAAACAAATGAATTTTTTTCAGTTTAGCATGTCTTACATTAGATTATGAAGAGTAGGTATGATTAATGTAAAATACTGATCCATCTTAACACATACTGTTTTCAGTTACAAGGGTATATTACATGTCTGTGGGTTTGTCAGCACATACAAGGGTTGAATATCTGAACTAAACAGAATACAGCAGTGGGGTTTAAACACTATATGTCCATACAGATCTAAGTATTCAGAACAATTTGTTGCCCTTCAGGTTTTCAGAATAGTTGTACATGTGTTTTCTAATTTCCCATGTCTGAGACATGGTCTGCCCATTTCATTCTCAATTTGTTTGTCCAAATAATGTTTGGTATGGGATCCACAAATTATGAAGCTCATGTAATTTTGTCCAGTCTCATTTGACTCACTTCAGTTCAATTATTCTCAGCACTCACTCTCTAGCATCCTCAATCAGTGGTCTCTTACAGTGGGAGATTAATAGTTCAAAATATAGTTATTTAACATGAATAATGTTCTCAGGACAACTGACTAGTAGAGTTACTGTACAGGAACAAAGCAGAGAAGTGCAAATATGCATCCCAACATTGGCCATATTCATAATTACAAAGTGTTTCAGAATTAGTATAATGTAACAGGGAAAATAGTGTGGAGCAGAGAAAGAAACCTCAGCCTACATTATGCGTGAGTGTGAAGCTCTGGCTTCACTCATATGTGTATATTTGGGTTACTTACTCTTGGACCCAGAGGATGTTAAGCATCAAGTCTGTGGGACATATGGAGCTTCAGTAAAGGGTCAGGGTTCCCTTGATTTGACATCAGATTATGGGGTACAAAAGGGTCGTCTAAAGGCCTAGGTGCAACAGGCAAAATAGGATCACAAGATAACGCGCCCTACTGTGTCAAATAGGCCTCTGGAGTCACCTAGGTTTTGATGTGGCTTAAGACCCAGGAAGTCCGTGTTACAATGGGCTCCAGTTTTTAAGCTGTAGCTGAAAAGGTCAGTCGTGGATAACATATTCAATGCGCGCATCTCCGTTAGTCTTTAAAAAACACGTAAAACCCCGTGTTCCTCTGAATAGCACATTCCATGGGGTAACTTCACTGTAACGCCGTAGCCAATCTGAATTACAGACACCACGAATACAAACCAATTTGTGAAGGTCTGTCTAAAGTTTCAAGTCTGTGCGTTAAACTTTGTATTGTTCTCTGATGCTGCAAACAGTATTTTACGTTTTCGGAAGGCCTGTACTAACCTCTGAGTAGTTCCATCGTTTGGGAAACAGGAACGTATAATTTTTTAACTTAAAATATTTTTAAAAGTAAATACTCCGTATATTACAGAAATATCTTTTTTTAGTAGTAAATTTCATGTCGAAAACACATGTGTCAACTCCACACGATTCAACAAACCGTAACTTATATAAAATAAAACGTGATATAAACAACCAGGCTATTGACAAAACTGCACATGCTCCTACCTTGAGCGTAATCCGTGATATTAGGTTTCATACGTCCGTGATATGTTAGTCGAAAATAATTTGTAAGACTGGTTTGGTAGGAAACGCGGTAAATGCAAACGACGGTGTCTGGAGTGAAATTTATAATGCAAGAATGGCTGTTTATTCATTCATCATTGTAACTTCGGCAACCTTTAATCGTGACGTAGATTTAGAATTTCATGTTCCTAAGGTAAAAGTAGAAGTTTCGCATATAGTCAATTCAAAACATTTAGTTCTGTAGCTCATTTGAATAATTAGGTCCCCATACACAATATCCTTTGTGACAGAAGAGCGGTGCGTGACTAAATAATGCAATCGGCCAAAGATGGGGATAATTTTACGTTGATTGTACGGCACATTATGATACAACCATTACAATTAAAACCAGCTACATGCACTCGTGTTATAATTTAATTTTACAAAACCTCTTCTACATATTTCGGGCCATGAAAGTTCACCATTAGGAAATCAGTTGTACAATATAATCATTAGGGTATAATGTTATGTCCAAGTATATATGGGTTACGCGGTGGCGCATTAGGTTGAGTCACTGCACTACAACCTGGTCGTGGTTTTGATTCCCAATGGTGTCACTGGAATTTTTCATTGACATTGTTCTTCCAGCCACACTATGGCCCTGGAGTAACTCAGCCTCATACATAAATGAGTACCAGGAATATTTCCTGGGGGTAAAGGCGGCCGGTGCGTAGGGCTGACAACCTTACCACATTCATGTGCCGATTGTCTTGAAATCTGGGAGCCTCATCCTCCTGGAACACTTAGGGCTTGACCAGGCCTGTGATGGGATTGCTTTACATTTACCAAGCACATATGGTACTATGGTATATCATCAATGTGTGTTGTAAGATGGAGTAGATACACACATTGATGATTCACCATAGTACTATAGATACTTGGACATATCATTATACCCTAATGCTTGTATTCTACAGCTGACTTCCTGATGTTCGACCTTCATGGCCTAAAACATGTAGAAGTTTTGTAAAATTAAATTATAACAAGAGTAAAATTAGTTTGTATTAATTGTAATAGATGCATGAAAGATCATGTATGCATGTCTCTAGATTGGCATAATACCCAACGTTTGCCTTGGAATGGGGTCATGTTGAAATTTTATCTGTGAGTTTGGCAGAACACGGAAAGTTGTTGAAAAATCTAAGTTTCTTACAGTAGTGCTGATAAAGATTCAGTCTCATGTCAACTGTTTGGTAGGTACTGATGTTTCAGCAGGGCATAGAGTCTCCACTATAGGATCAAGCACAATCAGCTGTGAACTGATTCAAACGCAAGCTCTTATTTGGTGACAGTCTAATCTCTTTTACTTGGTAATGGGTTGTGATTAACTTTATCACATACTAGCAGGGTCTAATTAATTGTTTTATTTGTTTTTACTCACTTTAACAAATTCGTTTTTAAATGATTGTTTCCAAAATTATGGGCCTGACATCTTAACTTTAAACCACCGAGAGGTACAAATTAGAATGCATTTATATACAAATTTATAACATTTAAATAAAAATGATGAGTAGATTGTATGTTTTGTGAATGCAGTATGTTGACTTCATTTATTTATTTTTTATTGTTTCTTTTATACTGCTGTAGTATAAGCCAGAAAGTGTGAGATGATTACTTGTGTCATGTGTTGCATTATATTACACTGTATTTACATTTCACTGATCCATCAGTTTGCCCTATGGCTCTGGATATGAAGTCTGTCCTATATCATAATTCGTGATCGACAAGCAGTCGTATCATAGTAATACACAGAGCACACTGCAAAGCTTGGCAATTCCCCTGTATATATATATATATATATATATATATATATATATATATATACAGGAGGAATGTGCCAGACTTCGCGAGGGTGTTCCTTATGTTAAAGTATACCGATATAACCCAAAACACCTATGTCCAAAGTTGAACGGTTACGGAGATAATGGC
>Ga0268261_10003033_pt1 | contig 12205 bp, 5 predicted proteins | sample TergutNc150P1_FD_190353 | JGI IMG/M metagenome (GOLD analysis project Ga0268261, IMG submission 190353) | Nasutitermes corniger P1 segment gut microbial community from laboratory colony in Florida, USA - Nc150 P1 (SPAdes) (version 2) | ecosystem: Host-associated > Arthropoda: Insects > Digestive... | reverse complement strand
CGACGAGCTGATCACTCGTCCAGAGGAGTCCTACCGACTGTGCTGCGTCGTTGTGTGTGATCTAGAAACATCAAGAATGGGTGCTCCATATATATATGACATTAGTCACCTAAGGGTTAATGAATACTTCCTCTTCAAACATATATTCCCCCTTTGTGAGTTTTTAAGTTTCATTTCTGTTACAAACTAAAATTATTTTGAGCCTTTGATCACTGAAGCTAGCAGATCAAATAATTCCCTAATACATGCCAGATTTTACTGTCATTGGTTCAAAAATGTAAACTTAGAAAATCATTACATTGATGAGACAGTATGGTACATGACATGAATAGTTCAACATGCACAATCTTACTAATCTGAACTCAACACAAGCAGGAAATCATAAATTCCTTTACAGGAATAATATACTTGAATCTGATCAAACCAAGACTGTTACATAATAACTTCATAGTAACATGATTAATTAAACACATGCTTTGCTAACTGCTTTGCTTCTGTAATCCTTTGGTTCTGTAATCCTCTGGTTCTGTATTAATTGCAATAGAATAATCACATTTTATCATTTTCCAACAGTACATAAACTTCTTTATTATAATATTCCTAATTTTCACTTCATTTATGAATGTGTTGGATGAAATTCATTAATAAGAAATTTGTAATAAATATCCTCGTACTGAAGATCATGATCTTTTTGGATGTGAAAATCTCCATAGCCACTATTGTGAGAACCTTAAATCCCAAATCAACCAAAGACATTTAATGCAAATGAATATTCCTCTCCTGTATGTACCTATAAATTCAACACTTTAAGTGGATCACTACAAAGAGTTGACCATAGACAGTTTTATGAAGGAAAAGTGAGACATGTCATACATAAATCAGTGGCTCTCAAACTTTTGCATCTCTTGTTCTAAAGAAAAAGAAAAGTAATGCAGAACGGAAAAAAAAAGAAAAGAAAAGAAAAGAAAGAAAGAAAAGAAAAGGGAATGTTATTCTCACAGCAAATATAAAGTTTATAATTTTCCAAGAAGTCTATATTTACAACCACATGCATTATAATACTAATTCCTAAAGGAAGTACTTGTTTGTGAGACTCAGTTGCCAAACACACCAGCTCAGAATTGGTGGCATAAATAATGCATTGACATATAAAAAGAATGTGATGGATATATAAAAGGAAAGCAATGGTGGGGGGGGGGGGCTAAGAATATAGTGTGTCAAGCTATCTTTTTGGATTTTGGTATGGTAGAGAGTTGGGCTGGTGTAAATAATTTGTGGTAGTGATTGTTTTAGCTATCTGAAAGGATGCAGAAGACCAGTAAGATGTGGAGAAATTCTCGATCCAGCAGCATAAGAGTAGATCAGCAGAATGATTATGGAGGTTCCAGATGGTACATAAAAGATACAGTGGGTGTGAGTGAAAGAGATGGTGAGTATCCAGTTACTAAATATGGACAGGTTTGGGATAAAACTGTGTCTTAATCTGTTTAACAATATTATTAAAACTTTATGACATTGTTAGAAGAAGTGGAAGATTATGTGGATGGTTTTCATAAACAAATTACACTGATGACCATACTGAAAAATATGGACACAATCAATATTTTATAGGTAAACACAAACACAGCACTATATTAAATTTTAGCTACATGCAAGAGGGAATGATTCTGTGACTTGTGTATTCTTACATATGTAACAGATAATTAAAAAATGTAAATGATTTATTATTGTCAAGCTAATAGGTTTAGCCCAACATATTAGAGTGAGAAAGGAGAATGATGAAGGCATTTACTACATGTTAGAATGGCAGTGAAAAACTATTAATGGAACTGGATGAAGGTAGCAACAGAAGTGATTACAATTTACAAAGAGAAATAAGGAAGCTAGTGATTATGTTAAAAATTTGACAATGAAGATATTTAGACTAAAACACTTAAGGATGTTTTGGCACTGGTAAATATGGCTGGTAGACTGAGGAATTGGTCATTAAGTCACACTGTTTGGAAAAGTAGATATAAGGCCGTGTACTAAAAAAAACAGCATTATTGAACTCAGTCTTACTGAGCAATTTGATTCAACAAATGAATATAAATATGTAATAGGAGTAAGGAAAGCAAATGCATAATTTTTTCAGATATGCATGAGCCTGTAAGAGCTGTGAAATGAAACTCAGAGAATACGGCAGCACTCACTGTCAACTACCATTCACTCATAACCATAAACATACAATACAAATTAGTGTGGATTATTAGATGATAACGTGTGATTAGTGTTTCACTTTTTTACTGGCTAGCATAACACATTTCTAATACTAATCTTCACGGCACTATTTTAGTTTAGGGACTTCATGCCTTATTTTAAAAACTACTTGAGCATTTATTAAGGTGTAAATTGTAAAAAATACAGATGTTCCAATATGAACTGTGCCTATGTTGCTGTAAAGATACATATTTCTGTTCTTACACATTCAAACCTGCCCAAGTATGTTTTGTAAGTCACTCTCAATGAGAACTATTGCCTTGCTTTGTCTTCTGAATTAGACTTTACACCTATACCACCATGTAAAATGTGTAAGAAGAACATGTCTAAAAATGTAAGTTGAATATTTATCACAATATATCTCTAACATATACAATCTACAAACGATGGGCCCAGAAATCCATCTACACTCTTGGGCCAAATATCTAGAGACCATCCCCAAGTACCATATTCTATTTTATTGTAACATTTTATTACTTGTACAAATTGACTACAATATATCCATTTTATTTTATTTAATATAAATTAGGAATATGTATGTGTGCATGTGTGTGTGTGTGTGTGTGTGTGTGTGTGTGTGTGTGTGTGTGTGTGTATACATATATATATATATATATATATATATACACACACACACACATACACACACACACACACATATACAAACACACACACATACATACATCCATCATAAAACCTTTAACCTTTAAAACCAATATACACTTATGAAAATGAAACATAAACAAAGTAATGAATTAATTACACTGCTTAGCAAGTACAGAGGTTTGTTAAAGCTCCCTACCAGCTCTGAAATATTTGTCACAACAATACCCAATGCACCCAACTGAGTTCAGAAAATCACCACCAGAGTGTTAATGCAATATCACAGGAAGCACCACACACAACACAAGTCACACAAACACTTATATACTGACCTTAGCGTAAAGCTCCAACATCATTGCCAATTGTTCCACTGAAATTGTTTTACCCCATGATTACAGCTCAATGAACAAAACTAAAATGTAGTAAAATGCTATGTGGGCATTTCATAGAGCCTTTGATCAATATCAGGATGTTAAAGCCTACCATCAATGTCAACTGTTCTTGTTCTGTTTCCCACTAAAGATTTAATATCAATTTCCATTTTACAGTTGTGCATAAAATACACATGCCCATAATTAACACAAGGACATAACATCAATTTTCCTACCTTAACAAACAAAATGCAGTTTCAATTAATACACAACTTTACAAAAGATAAATTACATTTTATTTTACTGTCTCACTTCAATAAGGAGATTACACGCTGCCTATGGCCAGATGTCATGGATCAGAACCACAGTCCATCCGACTTATACTTTGATCTTTTGGAGGTATTTCTTAAGAACAAAAATTAACAGAGGATATATAATGCAGATTTAGCATTAGTACAACAGTGGAACAAAGTTTAATTTAGCAAAGTTTTGAACAATTCTAGCAGTTTCCATGTTCCTGCTTCTTGAAAGAAATTACAATGGTGTGATTATTTAGTTACAAAAATATTTTTTTTTCTCTTTGGGTGCAATTCCAGGTATTGTAAGGTAGAGTAGGGTTGGCGAGGGACTTCTGGACCCTATAAATCTACTGAACATCAACTGATGTAGGATGGCTTAGCCACAGCTGATACTGTGTGCCAACTGCCTAGATCTTGGTGCAAAAGGTGATGTAATAAGTGACAAATTCCACATATTGGCCAGCCATCCTACAGCAATCGGCAAGTGTCTACCAGTTTGACAAGTGGAAAGATAACTCGGAGTACTTACAAAAATATCAGTACTCTATTCAGGCCATGCAGTCCCCCATTAAGATGAACGAACGTCACATGCAAAGCAATGAAGAAGGGAAAAAACATACATTAATTACATATAGGAACACTCAAAACAGTAACTTTATATGAACATGATACATTATGGTAATGTAACAGCAGTATACAAAGTGACCATCCAGATTGAAGGAAAACACTGAAAAGTTACTCCAAAAAGTATTATTATGAAGAAAAAAGGCCTATTCTGTAAAGTTGGTGGGACACAAAACACATAAAAGGCACACAAACTGTGTACCTCTAAGTCTCTTTATCTGACTTAAATGGAGTTGTTAAAATAACAAATACTTCACTTTCAGAAAGATAAATTCCATGGTTAAATTTTAAAAACAGAAGTACTATGATATAATTGAATCCTGAACAAAAACTTGATAATCAAAAATATATTCTATAAGCAATCCTTGCTTTTGTGTTCTGCTTCTTGCTGAATGGAAATAATCACCTGTCTCATTACACACAGCTGTCTCATTACACACAGCTGTCTCATAAGTTGAAAGCTCAAAGAAATACTTTAACCAAACAAATTAGCAACCTGATGCAGATTCAGTGTTGGTCCATAAGCGTCTTCATTTCCCCACACTGGGGCTCATTCCTCATAAGACACTTGTATCCAAGTTTTTAAAATAAAACCAAATAAATACAGGAAAACAAAATAGTGCAAATGTGATATCAACATGTGTTGTTCTTTGTGTGTCTCGTAATAAGCAAGTTCCTTATGAGAATTAATCAAATCAATATAGTGGATGAACCAGGTTGTGGTGCAGGTGAGTCAAGACAAACAGAGACAGAGATGGAAGGATTCAACAAGGGGATTCAGAAAACCACAACACTGCGTTTTACACGTGTACAATAATAAACATGGCAATAATATCAATAATAAAGTATACACACACCAACACTGTGGCCCACAAAGCACTGTTAAACAAATGTGTTAAAAACAAAAACAAATGTAAGCTATACAAAGGCATGCAAAAGCAAAATGGTTTATTCACACACTCACACATCCATGCAAATTATTCTTTTGTCTGGCTTTTATTTTATATTTAGTTCAAGTTATTACTCAATATAGTTATAATATTAAAAACATGCTAATTTCCAATAGTAATATTAATAATAAACATTACAGAAAAGAAAATTACGTGAGTCCAGAAATCCCTTGCAGCTTGTTGTTATCCCCTTAGAGTATGAAGAAAACATTCACTAGTTTGTACAGAATTCAATTAACAAAATACACATTCAGCCTAATCTTCCATTCACTCACTCATACCTCTAAGAAATATATACATTAATCTAGTTATAGTCATAGTCAAATCACGCCAAGACACTTCTTCTTTATGAAGGATTATGCAAAGCAGAATTTTTCTTGTAGTTCGTAATTATTAGATAAGGTCATGCCTTGAAGTCATAAATACTGTCAAGCTTGTATTAGTGGAGCATATTTCAATGTCAGGATACCATGCACTTTCTCTTGGGTAATCTAACCTCCCCAAGCATCCAGAGTTCTCTGATTTATTCCTCTAAATTCATCAAAGTTTCTATAACACAAGCTACATCACTGTACAACTTGGAGGTATTCTATGATACATATGTACATTATACTCAAACTACAGGAAGTCCAACAACAGCTTCTTCCCTGAACTCATTCATTAAACCTCAGACATTTATTCTGAGAAACAAGGTACGAACAGTAACTCATGTCAAAAGTAATTATTAAAAATTACCATAATAAATGCCACTAAAGTTCTTCATGGTATTTCAATTATATAATTTTATGACAGTCATGTCATAAAAGCTTCTTATTAAAGCCAGTACTCCATTAAACTGTGAAGACTTTTAGGCACATCTAAAAAGTGACAGTTGAAAAAACCATATGGGTTAAATCAACACATCTATGCACATTACATAAAATACTGGGCTTTTCAACAGTCAGAAAAATTGCTAACTATAACCACTGAATGCTATAGAAATTAAATTAACTGAAACAGTTTTATCTCCACATGTGGCCCACTGGGTCCCTCAATTAACACATCTCCAGTTTCTGCACATTTTTATACCACACCTGATTTTTTTAACAACTGCTTTTTATCCATAACAGGGAAAAATCGTAATGCTGTCAATAAGAATAATAATTTTGCAGATTACCTACATCTCACCAGTGACAAACTGTTCCCGAATATAAAATAACAGTACACATCAACAAAGGAAATTGAAAAAATAATTAGTTCCTTGAAATAAAAAAAACTCACATGGCTATGATGAAATACCTGTTAATATACTAAAATTTAGTTCTCCATATATTAGCTCACCACTATGTCACATTTGTAATAAAATGTTTTCCACTGGAATATTTCCTGAGAGACTAAAGTACGCTGTAATTAAGCCAATATTTAAAAATGGAGACAGGAACGATGTATCTAACTATAGACCCATATCTCTTTTACCTGCATTCTCTAAGGTTTTTGAAAAGGTCTTATATGTAAGAATGTATCAACATTTGATTAATAATGATATATTAGTTGACGACCAATTTGGTTTCAGACCAAATCGACTATGGCAGCTACTTTTAGCTTAATTAATGAAATACATGAAGCTTTCAATTAAAAAAAAATAGTTGGGGGTATATTTTGTGACCTTACAAAGGCCTTTGACAGTGTTGACCATGATATCTTATTGTCAAAATTGGAATTTTATGGTATAAGAGGCAAATTCAAAGAAACAATTAAATCATATCTCACTAACAGGTACCAAAGGGTGTCAATAACTAGTAACAATTCATGCCTCAGCAGCTCTTCTAAATGGAGGAAGGTTAGATGTGGCGTTCCTCAGGGATCCATACTTGGTCCACTGCTTTTTCTCTTGCATATAAATGACCTGGCTAGAGTATTTGGAAATAACCATAAACCTGTACTGTTCACTGATGAAACCAGCCTAATTGTCAGTCACCTTAACCACACAGATTTTAGTAATGACATAACATCTGCGTTTAACCAACTAAATGAATGGTTTGCAGCCAATTTACTAACTCTGAACCTGGAAAAAACTCAATATGTACAGTTTGTGACAAAAGACACTCATATAAATGAAATATCTATCAGCTACAAGAATACGTTTTATTTTGAACACCTCAAACACGAAGTTTCTCGGATTAGTTATTGCCAACTCCCTATCTTGGAAGGATCACACTACTCAATTAACACCTAAATTAAGTAAAGCATGTTATGTACTTAGAATCATTAGACCATTTATGTCTCAGGATGCATTGAAAACTGTATACCATTCTTACCTTCATTCCCTTATTAGTTACGGGATAATCTTTTGGGGTAATTCTTCATACAGCCCACACATTTTTCGACTTCAAAAGAAGGCAGTTAGAATTATTACAGGATCAAGACCAAGGGATTCATGTAGAGAACTGTTTAAGCGACTAAGGATCCTGCCACTACAGTCCCAGTACATACTTTCCCTTTTAATATTTGTTGTGGACAATAAGAATCTTTTTTATGTAAATTCAGAAATACACAGCATTAATACTAGACAAAATTTTAACCTTCATCAGCCTCAGGCAAACTTAACATTATATCAGAAAGGGGCCTACTATTCTGGCATTAAGGTTTTTGATAATGTCCCCCCCCCAACATAAGAAACTTATTTTGCGATACTAAAAGATTTAAATCAGACCTAACTAAATATCTCCATTTAAAGTCATTCTACACACTTGAAGAATATTACAACAATTGTAAATGTTAGCTTATGCAAAGAACATTCCTAAACCTGTGCCTTATTCTAATTACTTATAATGCATACTTTAAGGATATAAATGTCTGCCTGATCCATTAACCCTTTAAACGCTGAGTTAAATCCCATCTGCCATCTGCTGGCATTACTAGGAGCTCACCATATTCTCCACGTAGCGGGCTAAGGGTTAATATAGCAAGTGTCTATATCAGTGTGCAATGTATAATATTTATGTTTAACTATATTCTATCTACTATCTTGACAAGTTCCACATCCAGTTTGTCTGTACACAATGATGGGTTTAAGGAATATAATAAATGAATGAATGAATGAATGAAAAGTGTCATGTTCTTTATCTTATTAATTGCCTTTGTAGTGCTTCATAGTATCTCATTCTCTATACTCAAGGCACAAAAATAAATATTAATTTTTAAGAAAAATTAATGACTTACATTACTGATAACAAACACTACATCATCACAGTAATGTACAGAGATTCCATTCAAAAGCAGAAGCCATGTATTTGGCTCTGTTATAGGGCTCTGTGTGACACATCCTGGTGGTTATATCACAGCATATTTGGGTAGAGTGAGTCACTAAATATTGAGTGACAGTCCAGTTTCATATGTTAGGTGTGAGATGTAAATTCTGTTTGTGGTTTGAAAATATACATACAATCAACAAAGAGGCTTTTCATTGTGATGGAATTTACTATTTTTGTCATGAATATACACTGCAGTTGATATAGGGGGTTTCCTACTGTGGAAAACTGAGTGAAGAAGAAATCCTATAAGAATATATCACAGCAAATTTGTAAGTTGGTTTCTTGTTCTTTCAGTTCATTGAAAATCAACCATATATCAACTTCTGAACAAGTTTGGAAAAAGAGATTCTACCTAAAGAAGATATTAGGTGTTCTTCCAGCAGAAACATGAGACAATAGTGGAGTGTGTTCATAACCATGTCTACAGGAGCCCTTAAATGCTTATCCCAGGAAACTGGTGTATCAAAGTAATCTGTAAACACAGCCAAAATACTGCTGTGTGTGAAACCACATACATTTACAGTTGCGCAAATCTCCAGTCTTTGTTCTGACAGTAGAGTTTTGTAACTGGGTTTGTGAAAGTGTGTGTAGTGGTAAAGTCAACTCATTGCTAACTTATTTTACAGATGAGATTATGTAAAGAGTCATATAAATAACCTAATTAGCAGAAACCCTACTGGTTGGAAGATAATTCACATATAGAGAACAAACTTAAAGAAATCATTGGGTGCACGGTGTCAGCAATTTCTAGACAATTTCAAACACGTTCCAATGAGTTTCTCACCACATGTCAACTAAGTCTGACACCTCGAGAACATCATCTTCAACACCTACTGTAACATGTGGTAAGTTGTACTGTACAGTAAACACAGTTAATGTAGATTACACTAGCATGTTCCATGTTCAGTTAGATACACCACATAAGAAGTTCATAGCCTTGGTAGATAAGAAGAAAGCTCACCTTTTTCAGTGAAGGTACCATTAAGAATAGCTGACATAGTTGCATGAAACAACTAAAACTCAGTTCCCAGTATGACCTGCTATGTCATTTGCAGCTGACACATCAAACTTTTAACTCTGTTAACCCCAACTGCACTGCATTTTCAGTTTCACTTATGCTTGATTCAGTCCTTACTTCTTTCATCCACTTATCAATATGCCACTGTATGTAAAAGGCACACAACTCTTAGCTACCACAGTAACTTGTCCTAACAACAGTCAAATACTCTGAAGCCACAAAAATGCAACTACCTTACATTACCTGTGGCCTGCTCTCACTCTTCAAACTGCAGTCAATAAACAAAAAAAGTCAATAAGCTGACATATGGGACAAGGTACAAAATCATCCAAAACTGGAAGTATTTTAAAAAGAAACTTCCATTTATAGTTGTAATAAGCTTCAGAATCAAGTTATATGAATTAAAACTAATGGTCACTTCAGAGATGTAATACTTTTGACATGGCTGTAATGGAAACAAAGAATTACAAACAAATGATACTTCACATAAATTCAAAAGACTGGACTTCCTGTATGCCTGGGTATTCCACATGACAGAAACTTCTCTAGTCCCTATTCTAGCACTGCTCTAGGTTGGATGCCATACAAAATGGCTGTCCTGGTGCCATGCATAGCATGTGGTCAGTAACTGATCCCATATGATTCCACAGTGTTACAGGCTACTAGTGCTTTCCAATAAGAACAAATTTTGAAAGTCATTACTTTCAGTACAAAGATGATCGGAAGGTAAGTCTGCATTTTTTTTTTTAAGTATGATATTTTATGTCACAACAGGTCATTCAGAAGTCAGACATTCTCTCATTACCTGAAAATAACAAGTGCCTGACAAATTTAGCTCCTATGTTACATTTTTTGTGGAAACATACGACCTTGAATGTAGGGCAGATACGTGTGCCAAAGAAAGTTACAACGATTCTCTGCATAATCATAAAATGTAACTTGCAAGTGACAACCTGTAATTGGCCACCTTATTTCAAGATCACATTTCCAGTTCATATACTAAGAAATGACTTACTCTGACCTCATTTCACATTGTCATATGAGTCTTTTTATCCATGTTTGGAGACACAACACTCATTTAAAAAATGTCCTGACTTATGAAGCACAGAACATTAAATTCTTACCAGTCAGTGCAATTTAAACAGAACAACATTGTTTAGATTGCATAATACAAAAATATGAAGCATTATATCAGAAAATTTATGAATATTAACTGCCAAAGTGTACCTTTATGTTGTTAGTAACTGCATTAAATTTCCAGTGATACTTATTATCTTTACACCTGGCCACATTAATAGTAGCAGAAACTGTAGTGAATGGAATTCCATACTCTCAGACTCTAAAGTATTTCTGTCATTTTACAAAAAAATTTTAAAAATCTGAACAAGTACAGTATATTTGATTCTTCAAACTCAAAATACTTATAATGTTTCCGATACCAAATAAATTAAGGAAAAGTGTTCATTATCTGTATACAATGTGTAAATTTCAACAAAGTCATCTGAAGAAATAAGATCAGTTGCATTATTTTTCATTCTTTGTCATGGTCCATACATTCTAATTTTTCTGCTTTAGGTCAATATCTGAGCAAGTACTTTCCATATAATTCTAGTTCAACTATTTTACTTCCTTAACCCTTTAAACGCCAAGTTAAATCCCATCTGCCATTTTCTGGCATTATTAGGAACTCACCCTATACTCCACGTTAGCAGGATAAGGGTTAAATCTCTTATTACATCATATTCTTCACAACAATTAATGTTGCCTTAATTTCTTCTACTAATATTTATCACACAGGAAGCGAAATAAATTGTTCAGTGTTTACTGAATGTACTCTGTCGGTATAGTTCACTCGCGGACTAAGGCCACGGAGTTAGTTAGTTAGTTTACTGAATGTTTTCAATGATCCATAGAGATAACTTCATGTTTAAAAAACACATCCTGCTTACATAGAAATTCTTGAAAAAAAGAGTAACCTCTCAATGAGATATGTTTCAATGGAGCAAGTCTAGTCTCAAGCTGCTACCCTTAATAGTCAATGAAGAAACAAAGCATTAGGCTTCACAAACAGACATAACATAATTGCCAGGAATCAAATAAATCATAATTCCTGTAAGTCAGATGGTCATAAAATTATTCAAATTTATAAGAGAACCTTGGAAACTTAATATTACTGCAGCCATCTGCATAGCTTCTTCTCAGCTCACAAGCAACAAGACGGTTAATTTGGATACACTGTATAGTAGTACTGTACAATCATTCTAAAGAAATGCCTCTTTGAACAGTGTACACTGCTCGCTATACATACAAGATGGGTCAACATATGGTAGGATTATATCTTATTAAACCCCTCTCTTGGTTAAAACCAGTTAACTGCATGGACCACAGTCCTTGACAAACGGTCAGTCAGAAAATCAAAAAATTTCCCCACTTTGTACAGAACCTGACAGTTAGTTACAACGTGAAAAGGGTCCCAGTCCTGCTAAAGAATATTTCAGTATACACTGCGACATCACGATTTTTAAATCCGCATGTTACATATCTATTGGTGTCTCAGCCTCCTAAATGGTCTAATCCTTTCATATTTTCCCACAAACATGCTCTTCCCATCTGACCTCACTACATCTAAGCCTCCTTGATTTAATCATTTTAACCCTTAGAAGCCTAACGTTGTATATATATGGAGCACCTATTCTTGATGTTTCTAGATCACACACAACGACGCAGCACAGTCGGTAGGACTCCTCTGGACGAGTGATCAGCTCGTCGCAGAGACCTCTACCTGACA
>Ga0268261_10003032_pt1 | contig 12207 bp, 9 predicted proteins | sample TergutNc150P1_FD_190353 | JGI IMG/M metagenome (GOLD analysis project Ga0268261, IMG submission 190353) | Nasutitermes corniger P1 segment gut microbial community from laboratory colony in Florida, USA - Nc150 P1 (SPAdes) (version 2) | ecosystem: Host-associated > Arthropoda: Insects > Digestive... | reverse complement strand
ATGAGATTTCAGTGTACTCTGAGAAATGAGATTTCAGTGTAATCTGAGCGAAGAGAGTTCAGAGTATTCTAAGCGATGAGATTTCAGTGTACTCTGAGAAATGAGATTTCAGTGTAATCTGAGCGAAGAGAGTTCAGAGTATTCTAAGCGATGAGATTTCAGTGTACTCTGAGAAATGAGATTTCAGTGTAATCTGAGCGATGAGATTTCAGAGTACTCTAAGCGATGAGATTTCAGTGTACTCTGACAAATGAGAGTTCAGTGTAATCTGAGCGATGAGAGTTCAGTGTACTATGAGAAATTATATTTCAGTGTATTCTGAGCAATGACAATTCAGTGTAATATGAGCGATGAGAGTTCATTGTATTCTGATCGATGAGAGTTCCATTTAATATGAGTGATGAGGGTTCAGTGTACTCCGAGCGATGCGCTTTCAGTGTACCCTGAACGATGAGATTTCTGTTTACTCTGAGCAATTACGTTTCAGTGCATTCTGAGCAATGACATTTCAGTGTATTCTGAGCAATGACAGTTCAGTGTAATCTGAGGGATTAGATTTCAGTGTAATCTGAGCGAAGAGGTTTCAGTTTACTCTGAGCAATAAGAATTCTATGTATTCTGAAAAATGACAGTTCAGTGTATTCTGAGCGATGAGATTTAAGTTTAACCTGAGCGATGAGAGTTCAGTGTACACAGAGAAATGTCAGTTCAGTATACTCTGAGCAATGTAAGTTTATTTCACTCTGAGCAATGACAGTTCAGTTTAGACAGAGCGATGATATTTCTGTGTAATGTGGGCGACGTGATTTCAGTGTAATCTGAGCAATGAGATTTCACTATATTCTGAGTGATGAGAGCCCAGTGTACTTTAAGCGAAAAGAGTTCAGTGTACTCTAAAGAATGATATTTCAGTGTACTTTGAGCGATGAGATTTCAGTGTATTCTGAGAGGTGAGATTTCAGTGTAATCTGAGAGATGAGACTTCAATTTAAACTTAGGGATGAGAGTTCAGGTTACTCTGAGAGAAGAGATTTCATTGTACTCTGAGCGATTAGATTTCGCTGTATTCTGAACAATGACAGTTCAGTGTACTCTGAGAAATGAAAGTAAAGTGCACTCTCAGCCATGACATTTCAGTGTACAATGAGCGATGAGATTTCAGTGTAATCTGAGCAATAATATTTCAGTTTTCTCTGAGCGATGATGCTTCAGTGTGTGCGAGTTCAATGTCCTCTGAGCGATGAGACTTAAGTGTACACTGAGCGATGAAATTTCATTGTAATCTGAGCAATGAGATTTCTGTGTAGTCTGAGCGATGAGATTTCAGTGTAGTCTGAGCGATGAGATTTCAGCTTATTCTGAGCAATGACAGTTCAGTGTACTCTGAGCAATTACTATTCATTTTACTCTTGCAATGAGAGTTCAGTGTAATGTGAGCGATGAGATTTCAGTGAAATCTGAGTGATGAGAGTTCAGTGTACACTGAGCAACGAGATTTCAGTGTATTCTGAGCGATAAAAATTCAGTCTACTCTGGGAGATGTGAGTACAGTGTACTCTGAGCAATTATATTTCAGTGTACTCTGAACGATGAGATTTCAGTGTACTCTGAGCAATGACATTTCAGTGTAATCTGAGCGATGAGATTTCAATATATCCTGAGCGATGAGATTTCAGTGTACTCTGAGTGATGACACCAGTGTATTCTGAACGATGGCATATCAGTGTACTTTGAGTGATGGGAGTTCCTTTTACTCTGAGCAATGACAGTTCAATGTACTATGAGCGACGAGTGTTCAATGTAGTCTGAGCGATGAGAGTTCAATGTACTCTGAGCGATAAAATTTCAGTTTACACTGAGCAATGACATTTCAGTGTAGATTGAGCAATGAGTTTTCAGTGTTTTATGTGCGTTGTTATTTCATTGTATTCTGAGCAATGACATTTCAGTGTAACCCGAGCAATGACAGTTCAGTGAATTTTGAGCATTGACAGTTCAATATACTCTGAGCAATGAGAGTTGAGTTTGCTATGAGCTATGACATCTCAATGTGTAACGAAGGCATAATTTATGGCTGTGAAATGTAATATTGTAATTTCTTATTTACACTGAAACAGTGCACAGCTACTAGTGTTAAATCTCAATAGTGGTTAGCTGTCAGTTCAGTACACTGCGAAAAATGTACAAGTCAAGACGAACTGGCGAAGCCTTTGAACTCTCACTACCGTCAGTTAACTGTACCTAAAAGTATTTGCTATTCAGCGGCCTTACTCTATATAACCCTCTTCAAACATGCAAACGTTCTCATTCTCGTTATTTTAATTGTATCTACGTCAAAATTACACATAATTTTGGAGAGAGTTCTGACTTCGCTATGTGTGTTGGAAAGCTGCTACTGGTGTTGATACAAGGTGAGTGGTGTTGAATGTATTTAGAAAACGTTTTAATATTATCTCCATGCGAGCTGAGCAAGTTTGATCAACAATAACTAAATTAAACTATTCCAAATTCCGAATCAAAAACGAGTTATATAGAGAAGGCAAATTGATTATTGGTGTAACCTCTGAAACTGAAACTTCCCCTTTTCATTGTACCATTTATAAAAATTGATAACTTTAATAGAGTTTTACTTTATTTTCTAATTAAACATCCTAACTTCATATTACTTAAACGGTGTGATTGGCATTTACACCACGATCAAATTGTGATATTCCTAAGACCTTGGCAAGTTGACCGCGATTAGAAACTGAAGTAATGGATTTCTCCTTGAGATACAAAGTGATAGTTTAGCAGATGTCTATTGCCTGTAAAACCCTAAAATCTACTTGTGGCAGTCTACCTGTGATTTGAACGTCGAAAATAGTGAAACTAGAGAACCCTCGTCATTCCCATCGCAAAGTCCCCATAGTCAGACATAAAGCAACAGTTACGCTACCGCTGGGGGCACTACTAAATCTGAGTGATGATATATCAGTGTAGACTGAGCGATGATATTTCAGTGTATTCCGAGCGATGAGAATTCAGTGTACTCCGAGGTATGATAGTTCAGTGTACTCTGAGCAATGGAATTTAAGTGTACTCTGAGAGATTAGAGTTCAGTGTACTCTGGGCAATGATATTTCAGTGAACTCTGAGCAATGACTGTTAAGTTTATTCTGTGAGATGAGATTTCAGTGTACTCTGAGCGACGAGAGTTCAGTGTAATTTCAGCGGAGTATTCAGGGCAATCTGAGCGATGAGAGTTCAGAGTACTCTGAGCGATGAGATTTCAGTGTAGTATGAGCAAAGAGAATTCAGTGTAATCTCAGCGACGAGATTTCAGTGTAATCTGAGCGATGACAGTTCAGTGTGTTCTGAGCGATGACAATTCAGTGTACTCTGAGCGATGAGAGTTCAGTGTACTATGAGCTATGACTTCAGTGTATTCTGAGCGATGATATGTCAGTGTACTCTGGACGATGAGAGTTCCGTGTATTCTGAGCGATTAGAATTGAGTGTATCCTGAGCAATGATAGTTAAGTGTAATCCGAGCGATGAGAGTAGAGTGTAATCTGAGCGATGAGAGTTCAGTGTAATGTGAGCGATGACACTTCATTGTACACTGAGCAATGACATTTCAGTGTATTCTGGGCGGTGAGAGTTCAGTTTAATCTGAGCGATGAGGATTCAGTTTATTCTGACAGAAGAGATTTCTGTGTACTCTGAACGATGAGATTTCGGTGTATTCTGAACGATGAGAGTTCAGTGAACTCTGAGAGATGAGATTTCAGTGAAAACTGAGCGATGAGGGTTCAGTGTTCTCTGAGCATTGAGTTTTCAGTGGGAATCTTAGCGTTGAGGATTGAGTGTAAACTGAACGATGAGAGTTCAGTGTAATCAGAGCGATTAGAGTTCAGTGTACTTTGAGCGATGAGAGTTCAGTATAATCTGAGCGATGAGATTTCATTGCACTCTGAGCTATGAGAGTTCAGTGTATACTGGGCGATGAGATTTCAGTGTACCCTGAGCGATGAGATTTCAGGGTACTCTGAGACATGAGATTTCAGTTTACTCTGAGCGATGAGAGTCCATTGTACTCTGAGCGATGAGAGTTCAGGGAAATCTGAGCGATGAGATTTCTGTGTAATCTGAGCAATGAGAGTTCAGTGTAACCTCAGCAATGACAGATCAGTGTAATCTGAGCGATGAGGTTTCAGTGTACTCTGAGCGATGACACTTTATTGTACACTGTGCGATGAGATTTCAGTTTAATCTGAGCAAATACAAATCAGTGTAATCTTGGCAATGACAATTCAATGTACTGTAACCGATTCGATTTCAGTTTCTTCTGAACTATGACATTTCAGTCTAATATGAGCGATGACAGTTCAGTGTAAACTGAGGGATGAAATTTCAGCGTACTCTGAGCGATGTGAGTTCAGTGTACTCTGAGAGATGAGAATTCAGTGTACTCTGAGCAAAGACATTTCAGTGTACTCTGAGCGATGACAGTTCTTTGTATTCTGAGCGATGAGAGTTGTGTAAACTGAGCTATGAAAATTCAGTGTTCTCTGAGATGACTGTTCAGTGTACTCTGATCAATGAGGGTTCAGTGTCCCCTGACCGATGAGATTTCTCTATTCTCTGAGCGATGAAAATTCACGGAAAACTGAAAGATGAGATTTCAGTTTAATCTGAGGAATTACTATTCAATGTACTCTGAGAGAAGAGATTTCAGTGTAGTCTAAGCGATGAGAATTCCGTGTACTCTGAGCAATGGCAGTTCAGTGTAGCCTAAGCGATAAGATTTCTGTGTATTCTGAGAGATGACGTTTTATTGTATTCTGATCGATGAGATTTAAGTGTAGTCTGAGCGATGAGATTTCATTGAACTTTAAGAGTTAAGTTTTCAGTGTACTCTGAGCGATGATATTTCAGTGTAATCCGAGCGATAAGATTTAAGAGTACCTTGAGCAATGTCAGTTCAGTTTACTCTGAGCGATGAGATTTCAGTGTAAACTGAGCAATGAGATTTCATTTTACTCTGACCAATGAGAATTTATCTTAAACTGAGCGATGAGATTTCAGTGTACTCTGAGAGATGAGAGTTCAGTCTATTCTGACCAATGACATTTCAGTGTATTTTGAGCAATTGCAGTTCAATACTCTGTGCAATAACAGTTGTGTGTACTATGAGCGATGAGAGTTCAGTGTACTCTAAGCGATGAGAATTCAGTGAAATCTGAGCAATGACATTTCTGTGTACTCTGAGCGACGAGTTTTCAGTGTAATCTGAACGATGAGAGTTTCGTGTACTCTGAACAATGGCAGTTCATTATAGCCTGAGCGATAGGATTTCAGTGTATTCTGAGCGATGACATTTCATTGTATTCTGAGAGATGAGAGTTCAGTTTACTCTAAGCAATAAGAATTCAGGGTACTCTGAGCAATGAGAGTTCAGTGTACTCTGAGCTATTATAGTTCAGTTTATTCTGAGCAATGATTGTTCAGTTTATTCTGAGCGAAGAGTTTTCAGTGTAGTCTGATCGATGACATTTCAGTGTAATTTTATTGATGAGAGTTCAGTGTACTCTGAGCGATTAGAGATCAGTGTACTCTGAGGGATGACAGTTCGTTGTACACTGAGCGATGAGATTTCAGTTTACTCTGAGCAAAGTTCAATTCAGTGTAAAATGGGCAATATCATTTCAGTGTACTCTGACCGATTTGATTTACTCTGAGCTATGTCATTTCATTTAAACCTTTTGACACCGGTGTTTTAAATTTAAATTTTAGCATACCCTATAGGTAAAATATGAATAATTCAGGAACCAAAAAGTAGCATTATGTAAATAACGGCAGTTTGAAGAGAAAAACGGAGAGTTTGCAGCATGTTTAAATACTCAGGACTTATATTTTTTGAAAAAATACATAAAAAGCAACATCTTGTGGTTAGCGGTACGTCCGTCCTATATAGAGTACACAAGTTTCTTAAAGTTTAATATGAGCGATGACAGATCAGCGTAATCTGAGCGATGAGTTTTCAGTTTACGCTCAGCGATGTGAGTTTAGTGTAGTCTGAGCAATTTGAGTTCAGTGTACTCTGAGCTATTAGAGTTAAGTGTATTCTGAGCGATGAGACTTCCGTGTACTGTAAGCGATGAATGTTCAGAATACTCTGCGCTATGAAAATTCAGTGTACTCTGAGCGACGACAGCTCGGTGTACTTTGAGCGATGAGATTTCAATGTATACTGAGCGATCAGAGTTCAGTATACTCCGAGCGATGAAATTTCTCTCTACTTTAAGCAATGATAGTTCAGTGCACTCTGAGCCATGACAGATCAGATTACTCTGAACGATGAGAATTCATTGTACTCTGAGCAAGGTCAGTTTAGTGTATCTGAGCTACGAGAGTTCAATGTACTCTGAGCAATGACACTTCAGTGTACTCTGAAAAATGACAGTTCAGTGTGCTCTTAGCGATGACTGTTCAGTGTTCTCTGAGCGATGACATTTCAGTGTACTCTGAGCGATAAGTATTCAGTGTATTCTGAGCGATGGAATTTCAGTGTACTCTGAGAGATGACAGTTTGGTGTACTCTGAGAAATGGCAGTTCAGAGTAATCTGACCGTAGACATTTCAGTGTAACCTGAGCAATGACAGTTCAGTGTACTCTGAGTGATAAGAGTTCAGTGCAATCTGAGCAATGACAGTTCAGTGTACTCTTAGCAATGACATTTCAGTGTATCTGAGCGGTCAGTTTTCAGTGTACTCTGAGTGATGAGATTTCAGTTTATCCTGAGAAATTACAGTTTAGTGTACCCAGAGCGATGAGATTTCAGTTTACTCTGAGCGATGAGAATTCAGTGTTGTAATGTCCTAAATTGGAGGGGACTTGCTTTTACTAGTGATACCCTATGGGACATAAATATACAAAAAGCGTGAGTGGTTCGTAACGTGGATATCCTGATAAACGGTAGAAATCTGCCACCAATCAGTTAATACTGACAGTGTAGTTAGGGTGTAGTACTGGGGACAAGTAACTGAACAAAATCACACTTGACTGTAGAGAGTCTATACGTTGTAAATCAATTATATCGATGCTATAATACAGAAATGAATGGAATGATAAATAATATATCAAGAAAGTTAAAATGATTATGTTTTTCTTGTATAAACTCGAATGCATATGAATTTAGAATTAATTCAGATCATCCGAATTAGATTACGAAAATTTTTCATTCGAATTAATTTGGAATACAGAAAATAAATTCAGTCAATTCGGCTTACGTTTTAGTATGAAGAAACGATGCTAAATCGTAATCAATAATAAACTTTGTATAATAATTATTTTTCTCAAATTCTTGCAGTTACGTAGTGATCGGCGAACAGCGGTTCCTTCGAGTGAATTTTGCGTCATCAAAAAGCGGGGTTTATATTAGAGCAAAATAATACTTAAACATAATTTTACAGTTGTGACAAACTGATCGCGTCAAAGTTGGGGTTAAGTGCTTCGAAAGAATGGGGAACTGACGAATAAGCGCTGAGTTGCAACTGTGAGCGATCGTTCATTTCGCAATGTGGAAGTGAATGGAATCCATCTGCAACCATTTCAACATACAAATTCAAAAAATACAAAAATTAATTCGTAAAATCTAACACACAATAATTTACATTTTACATTCGTTTCAATCGCCAGTGGTAAGATTAAGATTTGTGGTGGAAAGTTACACACATCAAATTTTAAAAATCAGATAAAATACAACCTCTAATGAATGTACAAATAAGGATGAAAGAGAATACAATATAAATCATACAAAGTAAAATAAATAAGTATAAATCGATTGTTGGGTAAACATAACAGTGAAACGTGTGTAATAGAAGCACACACCAAAGTGTAAACTTGGTTAGTAGTACGAAGTTCATCTAGTGAGTGCTGCCGTGTGTGTTATTTGCTTCGTTCGCTATAACTGGAAAACGCGCTCTCAGGGTCACTCTGATATACGTCCAGCGCGGCAGCCTTAGTTCGCTTGTTGTGATGCGTAGCTTGAGAACACAACATTGTGTTCTTTGTCTCTCGGTCGTGGTTCTGGAGTTCGATGTTGTTGAAGGAGGTTTTTAGTGGAGGTAGCACATGCAGTATCTTGTGTTTTGGTGGTGACACATCGCAGTTTGTCGAAGTGTGATCGTAGTAGAAAATACAATAATCCTAATAACGAAATAATAGTAATCAAGATAACAATTGTGTGCCAGCGTATTTCAGTTTGTGATTTTCGTGAAGTTTGAAGCATGTGTAACAAGGAATCTATGTCTATTGAATGCAGAGGCGTTGCGAGACGAGATTGTATGCTGTCCAGCGCTTGTAGTGACGGCATTGTTAATTCTTATAGCTGGTGGGACTCATGCTGCGAAATTATCGGAACTTTATCTGGCAGGAAGATATGGGGTGTATTAAGTTCCGTCTGCATAGATCCGCGTAGTGTAGAATACATATGCAAATCTTCTGTAGACACATGGCAGGCTGATGCGTTGAATATTAGTCCGGCGTTCACGAATACTTGTGTACGGGGGGACTGCCTTCGTTCCCCGAACAGCCTAATGTCAGTTGTCGTGGAGATGGGAAATGATATATCCTAACGTTCCGGTGCTGTATCAGCGTTGATTGTTGATAGTTGAAAAGTAAATTTCTCTTACATAGTTGTTGGCGGTTTAGACTCTGGAAGAATAAACTAGCAGCACAGGTAAGTCCTTGTGTATTAAATATCGCTGAATCCAACGGGCATACAGTGATGCTACGAGTAACGCATTTGCTGTAGTCTTTCTCTGTGAAATGTATATAGCCGTTTTGACTGGCTTGTATCGCCAAATATGGAGAGTCAATAGCATACTGAACAAATTTGTCTGGAGATATTCTTTCAGGCAAGATAATTATTTTATATAGTGTGAAGCTGTAATCTACATACTTAAGGGGAATATGTATAAGTTTAATAAAGTGGAAATTGGAAACAATAGACACCTTAGACAATTTATAATATTGATGTATATCTTCGGTTCTAGTGCCGGCTATCAGTTTGTATCCCTCTGGTAAATAAATTGTTACGTTTCTAAGTATACTCTGAAGTGAAGAGGGGCTAATTAACTTCATTGATAAGCTCCCTGAAACGGCAAGTTGTATGGCATCGAAGATTTCATCTAGCTGTTGGGTTAATTGCAACAAAGGAAATTCTTTCTGTCTGACAGCTGTGTATGTAGTGCTTTGTCCCAAAAATGTAAGATTAAACCAAAATAGGTCTCGTGTAATTTGCTGATATTATCATGGGACTGAATTATACTACCCTTAACGATGCTAGAAAGGTTCGCAATACTCTCTATATTAAGTGACGTCGTATCAGCTGCTTTCTTTACATATGTCAACTAGTTTGCTAGAGAATGAACATTATCTGAATTTCTATTCTGTAAATCATCAAGTACACCGTGCAGTTCTTGAACATCTGATACAGTTGCGGTTCCAAAGATAGTCTTTAGAATATTACCGCCTAAATTAAGTAAACCTCGTCGGGGATCTGGTCGGGGTAAAATCTGATAAATGTCGTGAAGTTTATCTTTTAGAATTTGTACAAACAATTCAATCTGTTGAAGTTCAGAAGGTCACGTAAACTCTTTTCTCTGTTGTTCGACAGCAAGGATGTCTGACTTCACTACAGATAGTACTTCGTGATACGTACTCAGGTTCACATTTACTGCAACCCGCCATTGGTCGTTTGAAAGGACAACATCCCTCTCCTTAATAAATATGACACTGATTAAGTGGCTGAACACGTAACTCTGCTAACGCGATGAGTAGTAAGCACCCTGTAACATACAAAGTCGCATACAGTTAACACACATATATTACATTTTTTCAGCGTCTTGAGACAGGGCCTTCGCACGCAACCTAGTGAGCGGGGGGTGTGTCCTGGAAGTCTGGATTTCGCGCCTAAAGTGGGGCGTGTTGGGAGGCTGATAACTGGGATCGTTACTTTCGGAAATTGGAGTATCGATAGGCTGTTGGGTGAGATCAGTGGTGTCTGGACTGTGGTAGAATAGTGGTTCGTGTTCGGTTCTAGTTTCCGAGTTTTGTGTGCACACTAGTGGGTAAAGTTCGATTTTTAAATCATCCTGTGAATTTCCGTTTGCGTTCTGAGGTTTTGCTAACCTCCTTTGCGCAATTCTGTCAGGTTTTTGCTTCGGTTTGGGATTCCATAATTCCGGATTAAATGACTTCCTAAGACGGTTAATGTGCACAACTTGACGTTTGCCCTTTAAATCCACTAATTCATAATTCAGTTCTGAAATTTTCTTGGTAATATGACAAGGCCTATGCACGGTTTTGCAAACTTCCGGGTCAAACCTGGCTTAAGGGCAGGGTTATACAGGGACACCAAATCCTGTACTTCAAATTTCCGTGGTTTGGCTCTTCGATCATAAAGCCGTTTATTGTTTAGATGTAACTTCCTATTGGCTTTCGCTGCTAGCTTGTAAGCTAATCTCAGATTCGATTTCAGGTTTTCCAAGCGTTGGTCTACATCCGTGTTGTCCTTAGGGAGGCGAGCCTTTAAATTTTCGGTACTGGGCAGAATCATTTCCCTCCCATGCAGCAAGTAAAATGGACTGTAACCCGTCGTTGTGTGAGGGGTTGCTCTGTGTGACATGAGACAGAAAGACACGACATCCTCCCAATTTTTACGACGTGCTTTTACGTAATTCGAGAGGCCTGAATGGAGGGAACGGTGGAGACTTTCCACCATCCCATTCGAGGATGCATGATAGCTGGAAGTGCACACCCTGCGGACGCCTAATATTTTGCACGTTCTTTGGAAGAAGGATGACAAATTCTCTGCCTTGGTCTGTGATCAAGGTCGAACCTGAACCATGGCGCGTAACGATTTCGCTTGAGTACTCCCTCGCACATGTTTCGGCCGTGTGATCGGAGATTGGAAACGCCACAACATACTTCGTCAGGTGATCAATAAAAGTGAGGAGATACTTGTTTCCTCGTGGCGTTGATGGGTAGGGGCTAGTTATATCCATCAAAGTAACTTCGAAGGGAAATTTGGGCTCCTATACAACGCCAAGTTGGGCAATCATTTCCCGGTTCTCTTTCCTTCTCTGGTAAGGGTCGAACTTTCTTATGTACTGCTGTATGGTTTCTCTCATTTTAGGCCACCAGTAATTTAGTGACATTAGGCTGTACGTTCGCTTAATCCCAGGATGTTCCACGTATTTTGGATCGTGCTTTTCTCTAAGGACATCTTATATTAAAGTCTGTGGGAACACTAGCTGATGTTTACTGTTTTTCTGACGTCTGTACATGACGTCATCGCTATCCAGGAAGTATTCACTCTTACTGTCATAACTCCCTGGGTTTTGTCTGCGACAGAAAGCATCTTTCTTTGTTCCTGTTGGACATTCCCTCGACTTAGGGGGTCTGGGTTCGTGATGACTCCCACGTGTCGGCACAGAGCGTCTACGCGGCCTATCTTAAACCCTGCTCTGTGCTCGACTACAAAGTCTAATTCGGACTGTTTTAGAAACCATCTTAAGAGGCAACTGTCGTGGTCAGGAAATTTCTGCAAGTAGGTTAACGCTGCATGGTCTGTCCTAACTAGGAAACGCTTGCCATAGAGGTAACAGCGGAAGTACCTGGTTGCTCACACCAAGGCTAACATTTCCTGTTCGGAGGCTGTATAATTTTGTTCCGCTGTGTTAAGCTGCCTACTCGCGTATGCGATCGACCTCTCTTTTCGGTCTTGTACTTGCGACAAGTTGGCGGCAATGGCCACCTTTGAGGCATCCGTAGTTATTATGAAGGGCAACTCAAAATTTGGGTAGCCCAGTACTGGCGTGGTACATAATCTATCCTTCATACTCTGGAAAGCCTGTTGCTGTTGCAGGCCCCATGTGAACTGACGGTCCTTCCTAGTTAGAGCCGTCAATGGTTTAGCAATTTCGGCAAAATTTGGCACAAGCCTTCTGTAAAATTAAGCTAAACCGAGGAATGCCCTAACGCCCTTACCGTTTTTGGGGACCGGATGTTGTCTGACGGCCGTCACGTTGTCAGGGGAGGCGGCGACGTCTTTCTCTGACAATACATAGCCTACGTAGCGCACCTCGGGCTGGGCAATTTCACATTTCCCAGGGTGCAGCTGTACATTTGTCTCATCCAGCCTACGTAGTACCTTCTCA
>Ga0268261_10003031_pt1 | contig 12209 bp, 12 predicted proteins | sample TergutNc150P1_FD_190353 | JGI IMG/M metagenome (GOLD analysis project Ga0268261, IMG submission 190353) | Nasutitermes corniger P1 segment gut microbial community from laboratory colony in Florida, USA - Nc150 P1 (SPAdes) (version 2) | ecosystem: Host-associated > Arthropoda: Insects >... | reverse complement strand
AAAGAACGATTTAGTTTCTAATAAGATTGATTGTGATTTATTAGAAAGCAACATAAAAGAAAATATGGACACTATTATAGAGACAATTAAAGCCTATGATATTGTCTGTTTTTCTGTGTATATCTTTAATGTATCTTATATTAAGGAATTGATTATTAAACTAAGAAGTGTTAGTCCCCATCAGGTGATTATTCTAGGTGGGCCAGAGGTATCTTACTACAATGAATCTAATCTTAATGACTTAGATTATGACTACATTATATGTGGTGAAGGAGAACATGCCTTAGTAGAGTTATTGAATCATTTAGATGATCCTTCACAATTAGATTATGTCATTGATAAGAAGAATCGTATTATGAATAAGGATCTTAATAAGGTAGATGTATCTTATGCCCAAGATCTAGCTAATGATTATTCTAATATCGATTTAAATAATCAAATAGCTTATCTAGAAACATCTAGAGGATGCCCTTATCTATGTTCTTATTGCCAAGCATCTTTAGATAATGACATCCGTTTATTTGATTTAGATTATGTTAAAGATAAACTAGATTATCTAATAACTAATAATGCTAAGATGGTTAAACTATTAGATAGAACCTTTAACTTTAAAGTACAACGTACCAATGAGATTATTCAATATATTATCGATCATGATAATCAATATACAACCTTTCAATTAGAGATTACTGGTGAACTATTAGATTCATCTACCATTGATTTAATAAACACTCAAGCTAGGGCAGGTTTATTTCGTTTTGAAATAGGGATACAGTCTACCAATCAAGCTTCTAATCAAGCGGTAAGACGCTATCAGAATTTTGATAAGCTAGCAGCTATTATTAAACGTATCCAAGAAGGTAATAAGGTTATCTTTCATCTCGATTTAATCGCAGGTCTACCTTTTGAAGATTTAGAGTCTTTCCATAAAACATTCGATGATGTCTTTGCCTTGTATCCAGATGAACTACAATTAGGATTCTTAAAACTATTAAAGGGAACCTATCTAAATATAACCGCTAGTCAATACCTTTATGTTTTTGATAAAGAAGCACCTTATGAGATTATAGAAAGTCAATGGTTATCTAAAGATGATTTAGAGATAATAAGTAAAGTAGAATTTGCATTAAACAATTATTATAATAAGGATAAAACTGGTGGTTTTATTAAATATTACCTACAAAATAACGAGATAAGCCCATTTTCTTTGTTTAGTATACTTAGTAAACACATTTACCATGGTATAGATGTGTATAATCTATTTGTTAACATGGTGAAAACTTTACAGTTAACTTTCGATGAAAAGATTGTCTTGTTTAAAAGCTATTACTCTAGAAGTAATAATAAGGTGCAAAGTTTGTACAAAGTCGAGAGCAAACGGGAACTACTACATCTTCTTAGTAGGCAAGATAATCAGTCCACAAGAAACGTATTTAAATACGCTTGTGTAGACAAACTTGATAATGATAACTATTTTATCTACAAAGTAGATGATAAGTCGTGTTATCTTGCTAATATGAAAGATGGGTATATAAATGAAATTTAATGAAATTATTAAAAAAGAAGAATTATTAAGAGCCGTTGAGGCAATGGGATTTGAACAAGCGAGTGAAATCCAAGAGAAAGTTATTCCAGTTATCTTAGATCATAAAGATGTTATTGGACATGCGAAAACTGGTACAGGTAAAACTGCAGCCTTTACATTACCAATTTTAGAGATGGGTAACTTTGATAAAAATAGAGAGATTACTACTTTAGTTTTAGTTCCTACAAGAGAACTTGCGAAACAAGTAAAAGAAGAAATTGATCGTTTAGGTAAATACGTAAAAGGTTTAAAATCTTGTGTGGTTTACGGTGGTCAATCTTATTCAATCCAACGTTCTGATTTAAAGAAAGGTCCTAATATCTTAGTTGCAACTCCAGGTCGTTTAATCGACTTATTAGAGCGTAACTACTTACAATTAGGATTTGTAGAATATTTAGTATTAGATGAAGCAGATGAAATGTTAAGTGTTGGATTTGCTCAAGAATTAGAAAAGATTGAATCTTATATTTCAAAAGACCGTCAAACTTTATTGTTCTCTGCAACATTCAATGATGGGGTATATAAATTATCAAAAAGATATTTAACCAATCCAGAGAAGATTTCAGTTGTATCTAAAGATAAAATTGCTTCAAGTATTGAACAAAAATATATCTTAGCTAACAGAAATGAAAACCAACAAATCTTACAACGTTTATTATCAATGAATGCTGATAAATTAACGATGGTGTTTGCGAACACGAAAAGAGAAGTTGATAACATCGTTGAATTCTTACAAGAAAATGGAATTATGGCAGAAGCTATCCATGGTGATTTATCTCAAAAAATGAGAGAGAATGTATTAGCTAAGTTTAAAAAAGGTATTACTAAAGTATTAGTATGTTCTGATGTCGCAGCTCGTGGTTTAGATATCAAGGGTGTTGAATTAGTTATCAATATGGATTTACCTTTTGAAAATGAATACTATGTACATAGAGTAGGGCGTACAGGTAGAGCTAATGCTACTGGTATTGCTTATACGATTTTAAGTAAAAACAAAGAACGTAAAATCAAAGCTTTAGCGAGAGAGTTAAAAACTGAGATTGTAAAATCTGAAGGTGTTTCTAGCCAAGCGATCGCTAAGATTGAAATTGAAAATAAATTAGCTGCTTTAGAAAAAGCCATTACTGAAAGTAAACAAGATCATTTAGATTTAATCAATCCTTTATTGAAAAAAGGATATGATTTAGATTCAATTTTCCATGGTTTATTAAGCATGCAATTTGATAATATTGTCTCAAAAGGGGATAATAATAACGATAAAGAAATTAGACTATTCGTTAACTTAGGTAAAAAAGATAGAGTAACTAAGAAAGATCTTAGTCAAATCTTTAATCTAAGTAAAGAAGAGATGTTTGATATCGATATTAAAGCTAGCTTTACATTCTGTACGGTTAATGTAAAAAATGTTGATTCTTTAATTTCAAAAGTAAAGAAACAAACATTTAATAAACGTGCTTTAAATGTAGAAGTCGCTAATAATTAATTTTAGGAGGAAGACAATGAAAAAAAGAAATAAGGTAGCATTTAGTTCAATATTTGTTTTAGGACTTGTATATGGTGGTGGAGTGGCTTATGCATCTACCAACATCCTTCCTAACACGCAATTATCAGCACAGAATGTTTCATCGTTTGATGGAAATGTTATTAGTGAGATGGTTGCTAATAAAAGTATCACTCTACATTTTAGAGATGCTAGAGAAAACTTAAGTATTAATATGAGTGATTTATCTTATGATATCTCTAATCTAGAGACATTAAGAGATGATGTTATTCAAGCCCAAGATCCAATGGCATGGCCATTAGCTTTAATTAATGGACAAGATATCAATGCGATTAATGTTGCAATTGATACCGATTCATTAAACAAGGCATTAAAGGCTAACGATGTATTTAATACCAACGATTTAATCACATCACAAGATGCGAAATTCGTTGTTAATGAAGATCATTCTATCTCAATTACTCCTGAGGTAGTAGGAGAGGTATTAAACCAAGATTTAGTTAAGGAATTAATTGTTTCTAACTTAAGTCAAGGTAACTTTGATATTGATTTATCTAATGCGGTTATTAAACCTAACTTAACACAAGCTGCTTTAAACAACGCTTTAGATAGTGTTAATACTAAAGTAACTAACAGTATTAGATTAGCTGTAGAAAACACAGATGTGGTCTTACAACCAAGCAAAGATCAATTATTAGATTTTATCAAAGTAGATACTGATAATAATCAAATTGATATTGATAAAGAAGCTATCTTATCTTATATTAGAGATTTCAATCGTGGTTTAGTAAGAAATGCTACAAACAAAGACCATGTCTATCGTGTAGCTGGAGCTGGTGTTATCTCAAGAATCTCTGAGGGACAAGCAGTTGTTGGTTTAGATGAATTCTCTTCAACAGCACTTATCTATGATTCATTAAAAAATGATATTGCTTTAGATAATACAGTAAGTGGTGTTAACTTAACAACACCAAGAGTTACTTATGAAGGTAAACATACTGTAGATGGTAACTTAATTGAAGTAAACATTCCTAACCAAACGGTATACTTCTACAAACAAGGTGTCTTAGTATTAAGCGCTCCTGTTGTAACAGGTAGACCTGGATGGGATACTAGACCTGGTGTCTTCCAAGTTGATTGGATGGCAAGAAACTTCACATTACGTGGTGCTTCTGTAGGAAATAACTTAACTTATGAAATCCCAGTAGACTTCTGGATTCCATTCGATGAGCATATTGGACTACATGATTTATCAACTCGTTCACCTGGTGAATTTGGTGGTAATACTTTTAGAACCGCAGGATCTCATGGTTGTGTTAATATGAGAAGAGCAGATGTTGCATTTATCTTTGAAAATGTACAACCTGGAACTGGAGTATGGGTTCACTAATATAAATATGAAAAGAGCGAAAGCTCTTTTTTTTGTATTATTAGGATAATACACTTGACATAGATATATTTACATTGTATCATTAACGTAATACAAGAAGGGAGTGGTTATATGTCATGGCAATTTTCTAATGATAAAGCCATCTATCTACAAATAATGGATAAGATAGTTGAGGGTATCATTAATGGGGAATACCCACTAGACAGTAAATTACCAAGTGTTAGAGAGCTTGCAGCTGATATCAAAGTTAATCCAAACACCGTACAAAAAGCATACAGTGAGTTAGAATCACTAAATATTATCGCAGCTCAATCAACGAGTGGTCGTTTTGTAACAAAAGATATGTCATTGTTACAAAGTCAAAAAGACTTATTAATTAATGGACATGTCAAAGATTTTATTGATAAGATGAGATCTTTAAAAATAGAAGATAAACAAATATTGAATTATATAAAGGAGGCTTTAAAAGATGAATCAAACACTAATTAAATGCAACAACCTATCTAAGAAATACGATCAAGTATTAGCTTTAGATAACGTAAACTTAGAACTTAAAGCAGGTAAGATTATTGGTCTACTAGGAGCTAATGGTTCTGGTAAAACAACCTTAATCAAACTAATCAATGATTTATTAGTTCCTACTAGTGGAGAGGTTCTAGTAAATAATGAAAAACCTGGTATTAATTCTAAGAAGATTATTTCGTTCTTACCAGAGAGAACTTACTTAAATACCACAATGTCAGTTAATGAAGCCATCCAATACTTTATTGATTTCTATGATGATTTTGATAAAGAAACGATGATGAAGTTATTATCTGTTATGGATATTAATCCTACTAGTAAGATATCTACCTTATCTAAAGGTACTAGAGAAAAAGTACAACTAGCTTTAGTTATGTCTAGAAAAGCAGATATCTATATCTTAGATGAACCTATTGGTGGAGTAGATCCAGCAGCTAGAGATTTCATCTTAGATACGATTTTAAAACACTTTAAAGAAGATTCTTTATTGATTATATCAACTCATTTAATAGCGGATATTGAATCGATCTTAGATGAAGTAATCTTTATTAATAACGGTAAGATTATTCTTCATGAAGAAACAGATACACTAAGAAGTAAACACAATATGTCAATTGATGAGATATTTAGGGAGGAGTTTAGAAATGTTAGGTAAATTAATAAAATATGATTTAAACTATATCTTTAGAAAGATGTTTCCATTCTTATTGTTTGCGATAATATCTAGTATCGTCTTAACAATCGCCAACTTGTTACAAAGACAATTTCAAATCAATGCGGTACTACCATCATTAATGGTCTTATTTGGTTTTACTACCATCATCTCACTAGTTGGTCTATCTATCGTAGCAGTCATTATGCCTGCTTATCGCTTTTATACCAATGTCTTAAAAGATGAAGGTTATTTAAGTAATACACTACCTATATCAAAGTCTAATTTAGTATTATCTAAATTATTATCTGGTATGATTACAGTAGCTTTAACTTTTATTGTCATCAGTATTCTTACTTTCTTATTGTTTAGACTAAACATAGATGGATACACTTTAAATAATGTGATCACTTACCAAGTTTATGGAGACTTCTCATTCACAAAAACAATGGTCTTAATCTTCTTAGTCTTTATCACACAGATGACAGCATTCATTGCCTTTATTGTAGCGGCTTTATCAGTAGGACACTCTTACGATAATAATAAACTTGTTAAGTCAGTTTTATTTGGTATCATCTTCTATGTTGGTATGCAAATCATTGCTGGGATAGTAATGGCCATTATTTTATGGGGGCCTAATGATGGATACAACGCTATGCTTGATGGACAAGGTGCAATCAGTTTGATCTTGTACCTAGCAATGATTGTGAACCTCTTATTTATAACGGTATACTTCTTTATTAGTAAATACTTTATTACTAATAAATTAAATTTAGAATAGGCTTATCTAAATGATAAGCTTTTTTTATATATATTTGGTATAATCTTATTGCTAGGGGTGATATTTTGCGAGTAAAGTTTGTGTTTGATCCAACAATCGGTTATAGTAAAGAACAAGCTGATAAACTTGGAATAGAAATCACACCTTTTATTATTGGGATAGATGATAACTTATATATCGATGATAACTCATTAGATAAAGATCTTATCTTAAATGATATTCATTCTAAAAAGCTAGTATCTTGGTCACAACCTAATGTTTCTGATACGATCGGATTGTTTCAAGAAATACTAAAATCTAATGACTATATCATTTATTTTACGATAGCTCAATCGATATCAGGTACCTACAATGCGGGTGTCTTAGCTGCTAGAGAGATTGGTTTAAACAAGGTGAGAGTCGTTGATATTAAGAGTGGTTTTGGTTTAAGTCGTTACTTATTGACTAAGTTAAAACAATTAGTACAATCTAATTCAAGTATTCAAGAGATGGTAGATGAAGCATCATCATTAGTTTATTCTAGTGCTTCTTATCTAATCTTTAATGATTTAGAATCATTCTCTGATTTTAATACGATTAACTCAATTAAGAAAACTCTATATCAAACAAGTAAAACTAAGTTTGTCTTAAAGATGAAAACTAATGGAGATTTAACTTGTTTATCTAGATCTACTAACTATGAGAATCTCATCAATCGTATGATACTAGATGCAACGAATCAAGATATCTTAAAAGAATCTAGTATCATGTATTTATCTTATTACCAAGACAATGACTTAGTAAATAAGATTAAAGATAAGGTTAGAATAAACTATCCTAATATTAAAATAGAAGAACTACCATTCAATCTAAGTTTTGCTTTAGAATATGGAAGCAATGCGATTGTGGTACAATTTATAAAAGAAGATAAATAAAATATGGAGGTGCGTGTATGAAACTATTTATAGATACCGCAAATTTAGAAGAGATTAAAGAAATTAATGAATATGGTTTTATATGTGGGGTAACTACTAACCCATCATTAATTGCCAAGGAAGGTAAAGATTTCAAAAGTGTTGTCGAAGAGATTGTATCGATAGTAGATGGACCTATCTCTGCAGAGGTAACTGGTAACACGGTTGAAGAGATGGTTAAAGAAGGTAAAGAACTAGCTTCTATCCATGATAATATCGTTATTAAAGTACCGATGACACCAGCTGGTATCGCTACATGTAACCAACTATCAAAAGAGGGTATTGATATCAATGTAACACTTATCTTCTCTGCTAATCAAGCATTGCTTGCTGCTAGAGCAGGTGCTGCTTATGTTAGTCCATTTGTAGGTAGATTAGATGATATTGGTCAAGATGGTATCTCATTAATTGCTGAGGTAGCAGAAATCTTTGATCTACATGGTATTGGCACTGAAATTATTAGTGCTTCTATTAGAAACCCAATGCATGTTACTAACTCAGCTTTAGCTGGTGCAGATATCGCTACTATTCCAGCTAATGTTTATAAAATGATGTTTAATCATCCTTTAACAGATAAAGGGATTGAAAGCTTTGAAAAAGATTGGAACAAGGCTTTTGGTAAATAAGAAAGAGGTTACTTATTATGAAATGTTACAACTGTAACCAAGTCTTTGATACGCTACCTAGTCAGTGTCCTAACTGTCAAATTAAGATTAATAAGAAAGATTATGAGTGTGTATCTACTAAGACTATTCTAGATAAGATACAATCAATTAATGACTTTGCACATTTTATTGGTTTATTCTATGTGAAACCAGTAATCTTCTTAGTTGTATCAATCTTATCAATGATTATCGCTATTAGTGGATGGGCACTCTTAAATCAAAGATTACTTTATATTATCTTTGCTTTTATAGCGGTAATAGCTTTTAATTTCTTTAATGAAATGAGAAAGGTATCTTCTTATTATCAAGACTATCTACAAAATGAGAATGACTATATTATATGTTTTCCTTTTACTAATGAGAAACGTTTATTTATCTCAGATGCTATGGATTTCATTCCTAATGATAAGATAATGAAACAACGTTTAAATGCATATACTAAAAATAAAGAGAATACTCGTTTATTAAAGTTTAAGACTTATGGGATGTACCATCCTTATAAACCAAAGTTATTTATGCAAAAAGATAAGTTCTTTACTAAGTTTTTTGATTCTCAAGCCAAACATTTCATTAAAACAGAAAACTATGATGATGAATCATTTGTCGGTTTTGATGGAACATTACATGGGTTTTTAGAAACAAAAAATGGTATAATAACCATATTCAATATTCCTAAAATAACGAAAGAAGTTATTAAGGATACCAATTTAATTCAAGACTAATTGAGGTAATTTATGAAAGACTATACAATAAAAAAAATTGAGACATTAAGTTATTTAGAAGCAAAACAAATCTATGATGTGTTTGAAGAATCTGTAGAGAGAAATAAGGATTTTAAAAACAAGAGAGAGATTGCCATGGAAGAAGCTTTATTAGCTAAAGAGATGGAACATTGTGATGCTTATGTTGCAATGGAAGAAGATCATACGATTATAGGTTTTATCTTAGTAGATGAAGTAAGAGATAAAAGAAGAATCATTCGTTTAGGTGTAAATAAAGAGTTTCGTAAATCTAATGTTCTAGATGATATTATGAAGTATCTATTAAAGGATGTCGATGTGAATTATGCATGCATTGAACAAGACAATGAACCTTTATATAACTTCTTAACTTCTTATGGATTTAGACCCGTAGAAAAGCTACAAACTAATGATTATGGTCAACTAATTCCAACTTATAGAATGCAGAAAGATCAATAAAGATAAAATCAATAAACATAAAAAGGAAGCCATCAGGCTTCCTTTTGTTTTAGTATATAGATGATGTATCGATATAAGACAGTAAAGACTACGATACAAGCGATTATTTGAGTAATATAACCAATATATAGTAATAGATGGTATCTAGTATCAAAGATAGTAGATAGTCTTGTAAAGGCAGTAGCACTTATCACTACAGGGAATGTAAATGCTGCTAGGGTAGGATAGAATCTCTTATATAAGTTAGGTATTATCACATAGATTAATACTAAAGTATAAGATACAAATATAAGAAACATTAAGATTAATAAGAGTATCTTAGATGATTGGGTTGTTGTATCAAAGGCAGAGATATAACCTGTTGCTAGTAAAGAGACAGGTGCTGTAAAGATTGCGCATGTTAGAAAGGATGCTTGATCAAACTTATTACCTAGTTTAAATCTTACTAACTGTAGTCCTAACATGAAGGCATATCCTATTAAACCTAGATAGAATAATATATATGAGAGTGTATATTCTTGAAGTAATGGTCCTGTAATAGTACCTACAACTAATCCTACCATACTAACAAACATAGATGGATAGATGTGTTCTAACTTAAAGAAGACAATGTATTTAATAATAAATAAGATGTAGAAGATTAAGTTTAAGGTAACTCCTAATCTCCAGATTAATCTACCAATATCATTACCTAAAGGAAAGAAATAAGTTCCTATAAGGATAATTGACATACAAAAAGTAGCTAGTAATGAAAAGGAGATAGCTGAAGATAATTCTCTTTTAACACCATCAAAATCAAAGATTACTTTTAATAGATAGATTACTATTAATAAGATACATAGTATATTTAAGATATGTTTAAATAAGACATGGTGCATCTCTAATAGGTTACCTAAGGCTGCTAGAGCTAAAGCGATTCCACTAATAGATAGGGGTGTTCTTTTAAGATAATTCTTCATTACATAGAATACTCCTGTATCGTTTTACCATCTTTATCTTTAAGGACTAACCATGAATTAGTACCTGCATAATACAAGAAGTTTCCTACTTCATTAACCGACTTTAATATTATATCTTTAGTAGTGATATAGTCTTCATTAATACAATCACTATATTCACTACGTAAAGCGTTAGTAAACTTAGCTGCAAAGCCTAGACTACCATCTTTTAATAAAGGTGGTTCTTTTAATAATTGAGCCCCTTTTTTAATTAATAGTTGGTCTCTTTTAATCCAATAGACACTAGCTTTAGCTTCATTATAATCAACAAAGAACTCAACATCCGCAAGTTCTTTATGGTATTTATGTTGTTGCATGATAGACCTACTTTCTATATAGAGGCATAATCTTGTTTAGTACTTTGATCACTGTTTGATCATAAGCTTTACCACCACCAAGAATATCTACACCAGAAATCATCATCTCTTCATAGAAGTCCATGGTTAGGTTCATCTTAGTTGAATCAGGTGTACCTTTTTTACGATCGACATAATCAAAATCTAGTATCGGTCTAACTAATAAATGTAGAGATGTTTTCTCTTTTAAAGATTTAATTAATTCAATAGTAGTCGCATAATCATAGTTAGAAAAACCAATTCCTTTAATATCGTATCCTAAGATAGTATCAATTCTTTCATCGATAGTAGATTTTTCATTCTCACATTGAATCATCGTTACAAAGATAGGTTTATCACTCTTAGTTAAGGTATCTAAAGCAGCTTTTATTTGAGTAAGATTATCATTAGCGATATATAAGTAAGCATCTAAATCATCACAGTAGTTAGATGTTTCATTAACGATATCTTTATAGATAGATAATGCTTGATCATAAGTTTCTATCTCTTTAGGTAGATAACCTAAAGAATATGCCACATAAGCAAACTGGGTTGCTTGTGACTTAGCTAGTAAAGCCGATTCAATCGCATGTTTAATGATTTCTTTATAAAATGAATCACTATAGGTAACTGGGTTAGTTAAGACCGTATTGGTCGTTAATAAGTTAGATCCTGCTTGTATTGAACGTAAGTGTATCTGTTTAACTAAGAAAGGATACTTCACACTAATACCATCATAATCTTCATAGATTTGAGAGGCGTTCATTGAAGTTTGTTTATCCGCATCTAATAATAAACGATTCTTTTCTAAATACTCTAATATTTCCATAGGTTACTCCTTGTATATAAATATTTAATAATTTAAAAGTTTTCTACTTGTCTATTATAACACATAAAAAACATATCTTAAAGATATGTTTTTATACTTATTTTATAAACCGCACTTTAATTGTGCATTACAGTTAGTACATGTGTTACATCCACCAACATCTTCAACTGTTCCTTCTAAACAGATAGGACAGATATCTCCAACATCGTTACCAATGTTACGATCTTGTCTATCTCCTCTGAAATCAGTAGGCTCTTTATGAGCATGTGATTTTAACTCTTCAGATAAAGATAATTGCTCTGTTACAGTTTCTTCGTTAGTTAATGAAAGTACTTGTGAATCTCTAGATCCATCAACGTATACCGTACCACCTTTAGCGCCACCTTTATACAATCTTTCATAGATTTTTTGTACTTGGTTAACACTGTATCCACGAGGAGCATTAACTGTTTTAGAGATAGATGAATCAATCCATCTTTGAATCATACATTGTGTATCCGCATGTTCCTCTGGTGTTAATTCCATAGAACCTACGAAATAATCAGGTAGATTATCACTTGAATATGATGGGTTATATTTTAACCAATCAGATACGATTGCTGCATCTACTTCGATGAACTTACCTAATCTTCCAGATCTAAAGAACTTGAATGAGAAGTAAGGCTCTAATCCTGTTGATACACCTACCATTGTTCCAGTTGAACCAGTTGGTGCAATCGTTAATAAGTGAGAGTTTCTAATTCCATATTTTAAGATATCCATACGAATATGTTGTGGCATCTTCTTCATAAATCCAGTA